>ENA-UOUL01000164-UOUL01000164.1-bioreactor-metagenome-genome-assembly--contig:-NODE-164-length-110292-cov-5.838307_pt1 | contig 110292 bp, 86 predicted proteins | sample MGYA00249838_ERZ747220 | MGnify/ENA primary metagenome ERZ747220 (study PRJEB28778, sample SAMN05720191) | bioreactor metagenome | isolation source: Anaerobic biogas reactor | place: USA:Washington... | reverse complement strand
AAAGACCGAGAAGCGGTGCGCGCAATTGTGGAGCGGCTGCGCAGCGACGGTCTGAAGGTGTGGTTCGATGAGTGGGTGATCAAGCCCGGCGACAACATTCCGGCGAAGATTGAAGAGGGGATTGAAAACTCGCGCGTGCTTGTGCTGTGCATGTCGGCGAATGCCTTTGGGTCAGATTGGGCGAGGCTGGAAAGCCAGACGTTTCGATTTCGGGATCCGCTGAACAAGGACCGGCGGTTCGTCCCGGTGCGCCTGGACGATGCGGAGATTCGGGGCGGTTCGAAGCGCGGCAGGCACCAGCTGCGTCCCCGTGTCCTGAGTTTCAACAACTCGCCACCTTAGCACTCTATCACCTCAGGCAGCGTCTCCCCGCCATTGGCCAGCAAACGCCAACAATCCGCGCCCTCCGGCTGACAGGTGATAGCTGAAAGCTGCCCCCTTTATAGAATATCTAGCAGAACCGCGCCGCGCGCAGAAAGGCCTCGCATGAATCTGTCATTCCTAATTCCCGCCCTCCGCCCCCTACTTTCTCCAGCTCACCGGTCTCCTGTTCACCTGTCTCCTGCTCTCGCGCAGCGTGCTCTCGCGCAGCGCGTTATCGGCACTTTGCCAAAATCGAGCGCGCATACCTTGGCAAACTGGCAACCTGCCCCTGGCGCAATCCAAACACCGCTGTTATCGGCCATAGCCAACCAGGATTGGCAATCTGGCAAACTGGCATTCCGGCCCAAACGCGGGGCCCACTATGAAACTGTCACCATGCCGCGAACAAGGGCGGCGTTTCTGAACGCGCCCCCGTTTCTAAATGCGACGGCTGATAGCCGAGAGCTGAAAGCTGATAGCTTCGCCCCAGTTATCGGCACATTATCAAAATCGAGTGCACAATGCATGATTACCTGCGCACCTGCCCCCCGCGCTACCCCGCACGACGTTTTTATGAGACGCCTGATCACCTGCTTGACCACCTGCCCCATGACCCCGCTCAAGCCAGCGATCCGTCGCTTTCTTCTCGCCCCCCAAAATTTCGCCCGCCCCTCAATCGTCTTGATTCCTCGATCCCTAGATCCCTTGATCCCTCTAGATCCCCCCATCCCTCTCGGCCCCGCTCGCCTCGCCCGCATTGACTCCGCGGCGACCGAGGGCGAAACTCTCACCGCGGCCGAAGGAGCTCCATGCGCATCCGCGAACTGTTGTCATACGGCCGGCCCAGCATTTCCTTCGAGTTCTTTCCGCCGAAGGACGAGGCCGGGTTTGACCGACTCCGCCAGACGCTGGCGTCGCTACGTGACTTGCGGCCGACTTACGTCTCCGTGACTTACGGCGCGTCGGGGGCGGCGCGGCGGGAGACGATCCGGCTGACGACGGAGCTGCGACGCGATTACGGCCTGGAGGCGATGGCGCACCTGACGTGCGTCGGTTCGTCGCAAGACGAGCTGCGAAGCCTGCTGGAGAATATCGAACGCGGCGGAGTCGAGAACCTGTTGGCGTTGCGCGGCGACCCGCCGACCGGCACGGGGCCGTTCCAGCCGCACCCGCAGGGTTTTCGATACGCCTGCGAACTGGTGGCCCTGGCCCGCAAGCACTCCAAATTCTGCGTGCTCGGGGCGTGCTACCCGGAGGGGCACGTCGAGGCGCCGAGCCTGCAGGCCGACCTGGACAACCTGAAGCGCAAGGTGGACGCCGGCTGCGAAGTACTGATCACGCAGCTCTTTTTCGACAATAACAAGTACTTCGACTTCGTGGCCCGGGCGCGGGCGGCCGGCATCGGCGTGCCGATCATCCCCGGTATCATGCCGATCACCAACGTGGCCCAGGTCAAGCGCTTCACGCGCACCTGCGGAGCCAGCATACCGGCAACACTCGTGAACGAGTTGCATCGTTTGCAGGACGACCCGCACGCGGTCCTGTCGATGGGCGTGGCACACGCGACGGCTCAGTGCATCGAACTGTTGCAACGCGGCGCGCCCGGACTGCACTTTTACACGTTGAACAAATCGCCCGCGACGCGGACCATCCTGACGGCGATCCGCACTGTCTACCCGCCGGCCAATTCCCCCGCCGGCACTTGAACTATGTTCGGAACCGGTCTCACGCTCGCCGGCTTACTGCTGCACCTTTACGTCTTCTGGCGCGCCGCCTCGGTCCCCTTCCTCCGCCGCCACATGCGGCCGAGCACCCTGCTTGGGATCGGCCTGGCGCTGCTGCTGTTCTTTATCGCCGGCCGCACGATCGGGCGCGGCGCGACGGGCGTTGCGGCAACTATCCTGGAACTGCTGGCCATGACTTGGCTGGCGTCGCTGTTCCTGATGGCCCTTTGCCTGGTCTTGACAGAACTGGTCACTTGCGGCGGCTTCCTGCTTTCCCGACACGCACCGGCCTTGAGAGGCTGGGCGCTGGTGGCCGGCGGCGGCTTATCCCTGCTCGCGCTGGTTCAGGGCATGCGCCCGCCGGCCGTGGAGTCGTACGAGGTCAGCCTGGCCGAGCTTCCGCCGGAGCTAAACGGCACGGTGCTGGTGGCAATGTCCGATCTGCACCTCGACTCGTTGGCGGACAAGCGCTGGCTCGAGAAACGAGTCGCGCAAGTGCAGGCGCTGAACCCGGACATCGTGGTCTTGCTGGGCGACATCTTCGAAGGGCACGGCCGGCCTCACGATGAGCTGATCGCCGGCTTGAACGAGCTGTCCGCCCCACTCGGCGTCTGGGCGGTCCTGGGCAACCACGAACACTATGGCCGCCTGCATCCCGCCTCACGCCCCGATCGGAAATCACAGGTCGAAATACTGGACAACCGCTGCGTCGAAATCCGGCCCGGCCTGAACCTGGCCGGCGTAGAAGACCTCACCGTTGCCGCCAGAAGAGGGCGGGCCGACGGGCTCGTTGAACGGACGGTTGCAAACCGCACGGCCGGCGCGACCATTCTGCTTTCGCATACGCCCTGGCAAACGGAAGCAGCCGCCGCCTGCGGTGTCGGACTGATGCTTTGCGGCCACACGCACAGCGGGCAGATTTGGCCGCTGGGCTACCTAGTCCGCACCCGCTACCCCCTGCTGGCCGGCCGCTACCAGGTGAACGGCATGACGGTACTGGTCTGCCGGGGCACAGGAACCTGGGGGCCGTGCATGCGGCTTTGGAAGCCGGGCGAGATTATGCGGGTAACGTTGCGGCGAGCCGACATTGATCTTCGGGCGACGTCTGGCCCGGGGTAGTCGGCAGTAGTGGGCGGCAGTAGCCCCATCCAGGGGCGCGGCCTAATCCGTCGCGGCAGCATCCTAAAATTGCATTTGTGCCTGCGTTGGCGCGCGTCAATACTCCAGGCGATAGTGCGCGGGCATCATGCGCCAGCCAAGGCTGACGAGGTGCTGGATCGGAGTTGTCAATGTTCTGGATGTACGCCGGTTTTGTCGCCCTGGTCCTGCTGCTCTTGACGCTGGACCTGGGCGTGTTCCACCGCAAGGCGCACGTCATCTCCATCAAGGAGGCCCTGGGCTGGTCAGCCTTCTGGATTGCGCTCGGGCTGGCGTTCAGCGTGTTCATTTACTTCGGCTACGAGAACCACTGGCTGGGCCTCGGCCTGACTTGGGACATGATGAGCCACGTCCCGCAAGCGCCCGAGGATGGCGTCACTGTCTACAACGACGGCTACTCCGCCACAGTCAAGTACATCACCGGCTACCTGGTCGAGAAATCGCTGGCGGTAGACAACATCTTCGTCATCGCCATGCTTTTTACGTATTTCGGCGTGCCGGCCATGTACCAGCATCGCGTGCTGTTCTGGGGGATCGTTGGAGCCCTGCTCATGCGCGGCGCGATGATCGCCATCGGAGTCCAGTTGATCTATCGCTTCGCCTGGATCATCTACGTCTTCGGCGCATTCCTCATCATCACCGGCGCAAGAATGCTGTTCAGCAAGCCGGCCGCCGCAGACCCTGGCCACAATGTGGTCGTTCGCGCGACGCGGCGCTTACTCCCCGTCACGCAGCACTTCCACGGCCAGCATTTCTTCGTCAGGGCCGGATCGGCCGCGGGGCGCGAACCGGTGCAGCCGGGAAGCGCCGTCGAACCGGATTCGGTCGTCGAGGCCGCACGGCCTGGAGCTCTGCTCGCCACGCCGCTGCTGCTGACGCTGATCATGGTGGAATTTACGGACCTGATTTTCGCGGTCGACTCGATCCCCGCCATCTTCGCCATCACGGCCGACCCGTTCCTGGTCTTTACAAGCAACGTGTTTGCCATCCTCGGCCTGCGCAGCCTGTACTTCGCGCTGGCCGGCATCATAGACCGTTTCGAGTATCTCAAAGTGGCCCTGGCGGTCGTTCTGGTGATCGTCGGCGTGAAGATGTTGGCGCACACGTGGCTGAAGGACCTGCTCGGGCGGCACTTTAACCTTTACCTGTTGGCCGTGGTTCTGGCGGTCCTGTTGGCCGGCGTGGTGGCGTCGCTAATAAAGAAGTCCGGCCGAAACCGGTCGAAGGCTACGGCCGAACCGTCAGGAAACGCGGGGGGTTAGCATGAAACTGGGCCCATAATCAGTAAAGCGTTATCCCGCTACCTGCGAATTTTGCGCCGCAAGCCCTGCGTCTTACCCCCCTTCCCTTTAAGCCGCGCTGCTCGCCTCTCCCGATAGGCTTCGGTGACGGAAATTCTGCCCGGCTGCATGGATGCACCGGTAAGCGTGTCAGCCCGTCCGCCCCCCTTCGCGGGGCCTGCCTGGATGGCGGTGGCCGGCGGGCTTTGTAAGAGGTCATCCATGCCCGAGCCCCTCCTAACCCGCTACCTCCAGCCCCTTATCACCGGCCGCCGCGCCGAATGCTTCGCCCTCATCGCTGATGCCCTGGCCGCCGGGCAAGCGGCCGAAGAGCTCATCTGCGACGTAGTCTGGCCGGCGATGGTACAGGTAGACCGGCTCTATCGTGGTGACCGCATCAACAGCGCCGCCGAACACATGGCCTGCCGGATTAACCGGGCAGTCGTGGGCCAGCTGCAGCCGCACCTGGCACAAAGCCCGCGCAATCAGAAGCGCGTGCTGGTCACGTGCGGGGTTGGCGACCAGGAGGAGCTGGGGGCCGGCATAGTGGCCGACCTGCTGCAGGCCGACGGCTGGGAGGTTTTCCACGTCGGCGGCGGCGTGCCGGAGGACGAGATTCTCACGATGGTCGGGCAGGTTCGGCCGCAGGTTCTGGTGCTGTTCGCGACCCGTCCGGAAGACGTGCCGGAGACGCGCCGCCTGGTGGAGATGATTCGCGAAGTCGGCGTGTGCCCGACCATGAACATCGTCGTCAGCGGCGGCATCTACAATCGCGCCGACGGCCTGTGGCAAGAGGTGGGCGCCGATCTCTTCTCGCCTTCGCCGCGTGAGCTGCGCGCCGCGCTGCGCGATTTACAGCCACGCCAGCCGCACGCGCCGCGCGTCGCAGTCGTGAAGAAGCGGCGGCGGCGCCGCAAGGTTGCGGGCGCCGGCACGCCGGAGCCGGCTTGCGCAGGCCAGCAGTAGGCAGGCGCGGGCGTCCGACGGCGCGCCACGGGGCGAAACGCGGGATATATAAATCCCAGCCCGAAAAACGGGGCGCCATGCCCAAGCCCTGAGCGCCGGCATGGCAGACCATCCATTCTTTCTCAACTCCCACCGGCACTCGTGCCTGCACGCACGCCGCGTATCAGCTATCATGGCGTCACCAGCACCGAAAGGGACGCTATGCCGAGTGATGAGTTCTCTTACCGTACGGCCGCAGAGGAAACTTGGCGCATCTTCCGCATCATGGCGGAGTTTGTAGAAGGCATTGACGTGTTGTCGCGCGTCGGCCCGGCTGTGTCCATCTTTGGATCAGCGCGGGCGAGGCCTGAGGATCGCTATTACCAACAAGCGGTCCAACTCGGCGCGAAGCTGGCGCACGAGCAATTCACGGTAATCACCGGGGGCGGGCCGGGCATCATGGAAGCCGCGAACAAGGGGGCTTTCGAAGCCGGCGGCAAGAGCATCGGGCTGAACATCTGGCTCCCGGTCGAGCAGGAGGCGAACGCGTACCAGACGATCTCGCTGGACTTCAACCACTTCTTCGTCCGCAAGGTCATGTTCGTGAAGTACGCCGTTGCGATCATCTGCTTCCCGGGCGGCTTCGGCACGATGGACGAATTCTTCGAATCCATGACCCTGGTGCAAACGCTCAAGATGCGCGCCATGCCCATCGTGCTGGTGGGCAGCGACTTCTGGAACCCGCTGCACGACTGGGTGCGCGACACCATGCTCGGCGTTTTCAAAGCCATTTCGCCGCCCGACCTCGAGCTGTGCACGATCACCGACAGCGTCGACGAGGCCGTGGCCATAGTACTGAAACGCTACGAGCAAGACCGCTCACTGGCCGGCCAGCCGAAGACCGAAGAGGAAATGCAGCTCACGCCGCACCTGCGCGTGACGGCCGAAGGCACGCTGAAAGGCAGCCCGCCGGTCGGCCCGGGACGTGAACGGCAGACCGGTTGAATGGGCCTGTGCCTGTGATGGCGGACTGCCCTGGGCGGTTCAGCTATCAGCTATCGGCTATCAGCCAGAATGCGCAGCCGGCCGCAATGGTCCTTAGTGACCGGCGGCTAGGGCTGCGCGGTTTGCAGTGGGTAGCAGAGCCGGCTCGTGTCGTGCCGGAATGTGACCGAAGTGCTGCCAAACGCCCGGGTCGCACGCCCAGGACGGGATCAGGTGCGGGGTCGGGGCTGGGATCGAACAAGTTGCCCTCGCTGGCGCTTCGGGCTCGGACCAGGCGGGCTCGGATCGGGAGAAGCCGAAGACGGGGCGGGCAACTGCGCGAATGGGGGGTTGTTGGCGGCATTCCGGGGCGACACGCCCCGGCTCTGCTCTCCGGCGACGGGTCGCGCCCCTCCCCGCAGGGCTTGGGTCTGCCAGCGTATTGGGGTATCATGCTGGGCTGACTTCGAGGCAGCGATGAACCCCTTGCGGGCGGAGAACGCGGGAATGTCCGGAGCCGGCGGCAACGACAAACGCCGCGCGATACTCGTCTTCAGCACCGGCGGCGCCGGGTTGCAGGATATTCAGGCCGCAGTCGCCGGGCTGGGCGAAATTAATTACGTCGAGACAACCGAGGACGCCCTCACCGCCCTGCGCACCGGCAACTACGACATAGTTCTCAGCGCTCCGTCCGACATGCTCTTACTCGTTCGCGCGGAAGCCCGGCAGCGCGGCGAACTCGTCTTGGACAAGCTTGGCCAGGCCGTGTGCATCGTCGCTCGCGCCGGAACGCTGGTCTGGGCTAATACGCGCCTGTCGGCCTATCCGCCCGAGGTGGTGGAGGCGATTCGGCAACACTGCGCCGAGATCTGCCAGGAGTTTGCCAGGGAGCGGCCGCCGGAACACGACACCCCCCCCCGGCGCCGGACGATTCGCGTCGGCCCCGGGTACTTCTTTGACCTGACGGTTTCGCCCCTGCCGGCGCCTGACCGCAAGGTTGAAGAAGTGGTCGGCCTGGCCATCGACATCTCGGCCGCCCAGCGTCTTCAGGAGCGAATGGACACGATAGACGCCGCGGGGCGCGAACTGGTGCAGCTCGATGCCGACGCTCTTGCGCAACTCGACGTCTGCGAACGGCTGCGAGTGCTTGAAGAGAAGATACACCACTACGCCCACGAATTGCTCGATTTCGATAACTTCGCGGTGCTGGTTATCGACCAGCAGACGCGGCGCCTGGAAACCGTTATCGCCAGCGGCTTTTCCGAAGAAGTCAGATCCATGCCCCTACTGGCCTCTACCGAGGGCAATGGAATCACGGGCTACGTCGCGGCCACGGGGCGCTCGCGCATCTGCCCGGACGTCAGCAAGGACCCGCTGTACCTGCCCGGTCTGGAGCGGGCCGGCTCCTCGCTAACCGTGCCGTTGCGGCTACGGGACCAGGTAGTCGGCGTCTTCAACGTCGAAGCGCAGGAGCTCGCGGCATTCACCGAAGAAGACCGCCGCTTCGCCGAGATTTTCGCCCGCTACGTCGCCATCGCCCTGCACATTCTGAAGTTGCTCGCGGTTGAACGCTCCACGACCACCGGCCAGATCACGGCCGACGTTGCTTCGGAGCTGTCCGCGCCGCTGAACGACATCATTGCTGAGGCGACAGCGACGATAAACGACTACATCGGGCAGGATGATCTGCGCGCCCGGCTGCGGGGCATCATCGACAACGTGGACCGGGTCAAGCGTACGCTAACCGAGCTTACGGAGTCCCGCGGCGTACGCGGCCTTGTTCCAGAGACACGAACCGTCGACCCGCTGATGGCCGGCAGGCGCATCCTGATCGCCGACGATGAGGCGATCATTCGCGAGACGATTTCCGATGTGCTGACCAAGAACGGGGCGCTGACCGTGATGGCCCGCGACGGCATCGAAGCCGTCGGCATGATCCAGGTTCAGCATTTCGACTTGGTAGTGTCGGACATCAAGATGCCGCACAAGAGCGGGTACGAGGTGTTCGCCGCAGCCCGCGCAGCCAACCCCGATTGCCCGGTGATTCTGATTACCGGATTCGGATACGACCCGGATCATTCCATCGTCCGCGCCAGCCGGGAAGGTTTGGCGGGCGTACTGTTCAAGCCTTTCAAGGTCGATCAGCTCCTGGAGCAAATTCGGCGAGCACTCTCGAAGCAGGCGCCGGCAGCATAGGGGTTTCAAGTTTCGAGATTTGAGGCTTGGCGTCTGTCCGGTTCATTGCCGGACGGTGAATTTTCCCTCGGCCCGCACGCAGACGCGGCCGTCCTGCACGATTTCGCCCCGGACCCGGTACAGCTCTTCCTGGTGATCGTGGATGGCGACGCGGACCTGTGCCGACTGCCCCACGCGCACCGGCTCCGCGAAGCCGATGTTCAGCCGCCCAGTCACGGCGATGATTCCGTGCTCAAACAAGCAATGCCCCATCGCCGCATCGAGGAGTAACGCGAGATGTCCGCCGTGCACGTTTTCGGGATAGCTGCAATTAACGGGGTCGCAGAAGAACTGCGCCACGAGCGTGCCATCCGAATCAGACCGGAATTGTAGCCCCAGGCCGCCGTGCGTCTTTTCGCGACACGCCACGCAAGCCGAGTGGCAGGAAGTGTGGCCCGACTGGCCGGGCGCAGGAGCCGATAACTCGGTACGGACGGCGTGGCCGAGTCGCCCGCTCGCGCCCTGGCGCGCTCCGCGAGTCGTGTTTTGGCGAGGTCGCCTGTTCATTCTGGTTTCCCGGGCGCAAAACTGCCGCGCGGTGAAATAATGGCCCAATTTCGGGCACGCCGCCGCCTACCAAATTGATGACGAAGTTGTCAATCTAAATAGTAACGCGCCGGGCCGGCTGCGGCACGCCCATGGCGCAGCCCAGGGTTGCCGACTCGCGATTCCCGGTTGGCGGACCACGCGTGAGTGCTTTTCCGCCCTAGTACGGGCGTTTGTGCGGTCCGCGTTTTTGGCTAAACTACGGCCCTTCCGACTGGTTGAGGAGTGATATGCCCAAGAACAAATCACAGCAGGCTCAAATCGGATCTGACACCCGTTCAGCCGGTGCAGCAGTCCAGACATTGAGCACCCCCTATGCCGCATTGCTGCGGACTCTCGGAGCGTTCTTTCTGCTGATCTCGATCACAATGTCGGTCATGCTGGCGCTTTCAACGCTCGGCTCTCTGAAACTGCCGGGTTGCGGACCGGGCAGCGCCTGCTCCGACCTGTCGAATGGCTTTTGGGGCAGCATCCGCTGGAGCGAAACGGGAAAGTGGCCGGTGGCCTACCTTGGGCTGGCCTACTTCGTCGCAGTATTGGTGGCCTGGCTGGCGGCGCCGGGCGGCATCGCGAGCCTTTTCCGGTGGTTGATCCGCTTCGGCGCGGTGGTTTCGGTGGGCTTCATGATGGTGATGATCAAGGAGTGGCATTTCTGCAACTACTGCATCGGCGCTCACGCGGGCAACATCGCCTTTTGGTTCGTGGCTGAAGCGACCCGCTGGCGTCAGATTCCATCGCTGAAACCCATCGCCATCTTCATTGTGGCGTTCGTGGTCGCTACGGGCGGGCTGAAAGCAGCCGACGCGCGCGTCCGCCACGAGGCCGATCAGCAGGACAAGCGTGATTTGGAGGAGTCCATCGCGGGCCTGTTGGAGAAAACCGACGCCGAAATGAGGGCTGCGCAACAGGCGGCGCCCGCGCCGCGATCCCCGGCGGACCAAGGCGACAACCCGGTGACGCCGGCTCCCGACGCACGAGCCGCGTCCTCTGCACCGAACCCCTCAGCTCCGCCAGGTGGTTCAGACTCCGGGTTCAAGGTGACCATCGGGCGCGGAGAAGATGCCAGGGAACTCCCGATCCGCAAAATAGAGCCAGGCGAGACTCCTCAGCCGCGCCCCCAGACTGCTCCCGCTCAGGGCCCGTCAAACGAGCAACCGGCGCCGGCGCCCGCAAAGAGCCAGTCTGGTACGGCCCAGAATAAACCCGGTGAACGGCCGGACAAACCTCCGCTGCCGCCCGGCTGGGACTGGGACACCATCCTCAGCCAGGATGATCCATTCAAGGACGGTTTTTGCGGCCTGTACGTCAAGGGTCCGAAGGAGGCGTCCGTTCGCATCGTGATGTTTACGGATTACCAGTGCCCGGACTGCAAGAGAGTTGAAAGCGAAATTCAGGAAGTGCTCAAGAAGTACCCGAATGACGTTTCGCTCTCAGTCAAGATGTTCCCGTTCTGCCTGGACTGCAACCCGACCGTCGACCGGACGCTGCACCCCAACGCCTGTTGGGCGGCGCGCGCCGCTCACGCGGCCGGCATTCTTTGGGGCAACGACGGCTTCTGGAAAATGCACGAGTGGTTGTTCGATCGCAAGGGGATATTTCAAACCACCAAGATACTCGAAGACGGCGTGCGCGAGATCGGCTACGACCCGCAGGGCTTCATCAAGGTCGTAACCGGGCCCGAGACCCTCAAGCGGATCGAAACTGAAATTAAGGAAGCCCGTTGGTGCGGCATCTACCAAACTCCGATGGTCTTCATCAACGCGCACGAAATTCGCGGCTGGCGAACGACGAACGCCGTGCCGCGTGCGGTCGAAGCTCTGCTACAGCGTCGCCCGCCGGCGCGTGACCATTCGCAGGATCGCCCGCCCATTGCGCTGGACAAGATGGTCGGCGACTGGCGCGAAAACGGCCGGCGCCAGATGCCGCCGGATAACCCGCGCCATTCGCGCGGACCTGAGGGCGCGCCCGTACAGGTAATTGTGTACGGCGACTTCGAGGAAGAGGCGACGGCCGAAACCGATATCTGGTTCCGGGACTACGTGGCGAAGCACTCGGACACGCAGTACACGTGGCGGGCTTTCCCGTTCAACCAGGAATGTAACCGCTGCATGAAATTCACGCGCTTCGAGCAAGGCTGCTGGGCGGCCCGGGCGGCTGAAGCGGCCGGCAAGCTGAAGGGCGAAGAGGGTTACTGGGCGATCCATGACTGGCTGATGCGGAACCAAGGCTCGTTCAACGACGAGGCGTTGCGGCAGGCCGCCACGGAGTTGGGCTTCGACGCCGACGCACTGCTGGAAACCATGAAAAGCCCGGAAGTAGAGGACGCCATCAAGGACGACGTGAACGGAGCCGATCGCGTGTCGCTCCAGGCGATTCCGTTGATCATCATCAACGGCAAGCAGGTCGGACGTTGGCGGAACGTGCCCGAGCGCAAATGGGAAGTGCTCGAGGCAATCATTGACGAAGCCGCAGGCCGGCGGCCGCCGCGCTGATGGCCGGCGTGTGAGCCAGGCGGCATGGAAGTTTGAATCGAGTTCAGCGGCGCACCGCGCGCGGTGCGCCGCTGTATTAATCGTTGAGAGGATGGTCTTGTGACTTCAGCGGCATTCCCCGAGCCGGCGCCTCAGAAACTGTCGTGGCGCTTTCCGCGCACTTTCTGGGTTGCCAACGGCGCCGAGTTGCTGGAGCGCGCCGCGTACTACGGGATGTTCATCGCGCTGGCGCTCTACCTGACGGAGCGCGTGGGCTTCTCCGACTTCCAAACCGGCATTGTGGCCGGCTGCTTCGCCTCGGTGCTCTACCTGTTGCCGATGTTCACCGGGGCGCTGGCGGATCGGATCGGCTTTCGCCAAGCCCTCATGCTGGCCTTTGCGCTGCTCACGGTCGGCTACTTCACTCTGGGCGTCTCTCAACAAAAGCCCATCGTGATTTTGGCCCTGGCCATCATCATGGTCGGCGGGGCCATCGTGAAGCCGGTCATCTCGGGCACGGCCGCCAAGTGCTCGGACGACGCGCATCGCCCCCGGGCGTTCTCGATTTTTTACATGGTGATCAACATCGGCGCGTTTTCAGGCAAGTCGATCGCCAAGCCGTTACGCACCGAGTTGGGCCTGGAGTACATCAACTACTATGCCGCGATCATGGCGCTGCTGGCGTTCATATTTGTGGCGCTGCTCTACCGCAACGTGGGCGGCGAGGGCTCCAACCGCAGCGTTCGCGAAATCGTGCGCGGGCTGGGCAAAGTCTTCTCGAACGGGCGCTTCATGTGCCTGATCGTCATTGTCGCCGGTTTCTGGGCCATACAGGGGCAGTTGTATGCCTCGATGCCGAAGTACGTCCTGCGACTGGTCGGCGAGCACGCGGCTCCGGAGTGGTTGGCCAATATAAATCCGCTGGTTGTGGTGCTGCTCGTCGTGCCGATCACGCACCTGGTGCGGCGCTTCAAACCCGCCAGCTCCATAGGCATCGCCCTCGGCATCGTGCCGCTGGCAGCGCTCTCAATCGCAGTCAGTCCGCTGCTGCAGGCGCGCGCCGGCACTCAAGTGGACATATTTGGCTGGTTCTCTCTGCACCCGATCACCGTCATGGCCGTCTGCGGAATCGCGCTGCTCGGCCTGGCAGAGTGCTTCCTTTCGCCCAAGTACTACGAGTTCGCCTCCAAGCAGGCGCCGCCCGGGCAGGTCGGCATGTACATGGGTTATCAGAGCTTGACCACTTTCCTCGCCTGGGGCTTCGCTTTTCTCAGCTCAGGCTATCTCCTGACGCGCTTCTGCCCGGATCCGAATACGCTGCCGCCCGAAGTTTATGCGCAGTGGCAAGCCGCCACGTCGATCGGGGCGGGCGCCTCGGCCACCCCCCTACCCGAAGCCTACGCCCATGCACACTATCTCTGGTACGTCTACGCCGCGGTGGGCGTGGTGGCGTTCGCGGCGCTGCTCATCTTCAAATTCATCACTGACAGGATTGATCGCCGGCGCGAGCAAGCCGCGCAAGAGGCGGAGGTCAAAGCGTCGGCCTGACAGCGCGTTAAGCTCAATTCCGACACGGCCTTACGTATTTTTAACTTGAAATATCTTTTCGGGGCACCCAGTCTTAGCTAAAAGGAAGGATGGAGCCGCGGATAACAAAACATTCCCGAGCCGTGCATCCGGCTGACAAATCGTAGTAATCCGGCCTGAAGCGAGGAGTCCAAGTGGCGGGACACCAGGATGAGGGGCTTAATGCCGCACCGCGCGGCCGCACCGGAGTGCTGTTTGCGTTCGTCCTCGCGCTGGCGCTGCTGCTTTTCCTGATTGACACACAAGTTCCGCTGGGCCTGGTGGTGCTGCTGGGCTATCTGCCGCTGCTGCTGGTAACAGTGGCGTGGGGTAGGCCGCGACACTACTGGCTGATGGCCGTGGCCGCCTCGGGGCTGATCGTGCTCGGTCATTTCGTCAGTCCTCCCGCGCCGTTGTTCAACTGGATAGAAGTCCACAATCGCGCGCTGGCAATCGCCGCGATTTGGATTGTTTCGGCCATGGGCAGAATCCTGTGGAACACGCGCTTCCGCCTACTGGAGCAGCATAAGCACTACAGCCGCACGCTGGCCGACTCGCTCGCCGAATCCGAGGCGCGGGCCGCCGAGTTGAAAGCGATTTTCGACAGTCTCAACCAGCCGGTGCTGGTGTTCAACGATTTGGGCAAGCCGGTGCGTGCGAATCGCGCTGCGTATGAGCTGCTGGCAGCCGACCCCTGCGCCCTGAACCCGGACGCTTACCTGCAGCTCTCGAACCTGCTTCGGACGCGGCACCTGGACGGTTCGCTGGTCGACCCGACCGAATTGCCGTCGCGGCGGGCGCTGCTGGGCGAGACGGTCAAAGGCCAGCAACTCATGCTTACCAACGCCAAGGGCCGCGACATCATTATTGAGACGGCCGGAATTCCGCTGCGCGTGTCCGGCCGCTTGATCGGGGCGGTGGCCGTCTGGAACGACATCACGGAGCGCACCCGCATCGAGCGCGAGCGTGAGCTGCTCTTGGCCAGCGAGCGTGCGGCGCGCTGCGAGGCCGAGCACGCCAACCGCGTCAAGGACGAGTTCGTCGCGACGCTTTCGCACGAGCTGCGTACGCCCTTGAACGCCATCCTCGGCTGGGCCCAACTGTTGCGGCGTGGACGGCCCGATCCGGAGGACGTGAAGGAAGCTCTGGAGGTCATCCAGAGCAACGCGTTGGCGCAGAAACAGCTCATCGATGACCTGCTGGACGTAAGCCGGATGATGTCAGGCAAGATCCGCCTAAACCGGCGCGCGCTCAACGTTAGCCACGCCGCGGCCGAGGCGCTGGCCTCCATTCGCCCCCAGGCCGAGGAAAAGGGCCTGCGGCTGGAAGAAGCTATCGAGCATGAAGCCGGCTGCGTCCAGGCGGACCCGGAGCGCCTGCAGCAGATCCTGTGGAATCTGCTGTCGAACGCGGTGAAGTTTACGCCGGCCGGCGGCCAAATCCGCTTCGCAGTGGAACGGCAGGGGCAAAACGCCGTTTTGACCGTGAGCGATACGGGCATCGGGATTCGCCCGGAGTTCTTGCCTTCCCTCTTCGAACGTTTCCGCCAGGCGGACGCTTCCACGACACGCCGCTATCGCGGCTTGGGCCTGGGCCTGTCGCTCGTCAAGCAACTGGTCGACCTGCACGGCGGGAGCATTTCGGCCAGCAGCCCCGGTGAAAACCAGGGCACCACGTTTACGTTGACGCTCCCACTCATAATCGGACCAGTTATGGAATGCCCCGCCACCGCAGCCGGTGGCGGCGGCGACGACGGCGAACCGGAAACGACGCTGCAGGGCCTGCGAGTGTTGATCGTGGACGATTTGGCGGACGCGCGCGAACTGCTTTCGCGATTGTTCCGTGAATATTCGGCCGCGCCGATTGCGGTCGCTTCGGCCGCGGCCGCCCTCGAGCAGATTCGCAAGGCCCCGCCCGACGTTCTGGTCAGCGACATCAGCATGCCGGACGAAGACGGGTACAGCCTGATCAGCAAAGTGCGGGCTTTGCCGGCGGAGCGTCTGGCCCGCATTCCGGCCATCGCCGTGACCGCGTTCGCGCGCCCCGAAGACCGCAACCAGGCGATTCGCGCCGGATTCCAGGCGCACGTGAGCAAACCGGTGGACCCGGCCGAACTGATAGCGTTAGTGGCCGGTCTGTCCGGGCGAACGCCCCGCCGCAAGAAAGCCTAGCATCAGGGCGAACCGTTGGAGAGCACAAATTTCCGCTGAGGCGCTTGGGGAGGCACGCGCGGCGCGCTATCTGATGATCATCATCAGTTGGTTCAACAAATCGCTGGACACGGTGATCACGCGGCTGGAGGCCTGGAACCCGGTACTGGACGTCACTAACCCGATGAACTCGCGCGACAAGTCGACGTTGGAAAGCTCCAGCGCACCGCTCAGAACCGTGCCCGCGCCAAGTTGTCCTGGGGCGCCGATCGTGGCATTCCCGGAAGCGGGTCCGACTCCATAGCAGTTGTCGGCGAGCCCGACCAGTCCTTCCTCGTTGGTAAAGGTGGCCACCGCGACCTGGCCAAGCCTTTGCGTCAGGCCGTTGCTGAATGTGCCATAGATCATGCCGTCTTCGCCCACGCCGAAGTTCACCAGGGTGCCGGGCGGGAAGCCGTCCTGCTCGCTGGCGACGATGCTCGAGGTGTGGGTCGAAAGCCCGTTTACGCCGGAGAAGTCAAGGGTGAACGTCAGCGGGGTTGCGGCGCCCGTGCCGTCGCGGCTCAGTGTGAACTGGTTGCCCGTCGCGCCGACGAAGTTGCCTTCGTTGTCAAACGCTACCGTTCCGCTGCCGAGTACGCGTGAGCCGTCCCTGGCGTCCGGCGACTCGGCGTAGTAGCGCCAGACCGGCCCGCCGTTGGGTGTCTGTTCGAGGGCAAATGTCACGTTGACGGTCACCGGCGTGCCGAGCGAGTCGTAGGCCGTGAAGGACGTGAACACGCCGGAGCCATCGGCGGCAGCCGTTTGAGCAAACTGGAACGGCAGCGAAATCGTGGCGTTGTCGCTGGCGAAGTCGTTGCCGGAGATTTCGAAGCTGTTCTGCTCGCCGGCATTGCCGCGGATCACGAGTGCGCCGTTTTCAATCGTTACGCCGGGCGTGCCAGGCAGGCCGGCGTCGGTATTGATGCCCAGAGCGCCTTGCAGCCAGTTCGCGAAATCGCCCAGCGTCGTGCCGTCAACGCCGACCACGAACGAACGGGCGGGCAACTCGCGCTCGCCCTTGACGACGCCCGAGACCCTAATGGTATTGCCCGTGGCAAGCAGGGCGGTGCCCGGATCGGCGGCGGAGAACAAGTTCGTGAGGGCCGTACCAGCCGTCGCGGGGTTGCCCGCGCCGTCGACCAGCGCCTGCGACAAATGCTCAGAGCCGCGCGTGGCTATGGTGCCGGCCGCGCTCAGGTCCCCGTCCATGACCACGGTTGAGGTCGGCCGCGCCATCGAGGCCGTACCCAGCGGGATGGTGATGTCGGTCAGGACACCGGGCACGATGTTGAAGCCGCTGTCGACGCCGAAGCCCTGGACGAACTTGCCGTCGGTGGTGACCAGGCGGTTCTGCGCGTCCAGCGCAAATGAGCCGTCGCGCGTGTAGACTTGCCCGCCGCCGGCGTCGCGTAACACGAAGAAGCCGCGTCCGTCGATGGCCAGGTCGCTGGCGATGCCGGTGGTTTCGAGCGAACCGGGCGTGAAGTTGCGCTGCGTGGCGCCGACGTCCACGCCCAAACCGATTTGAATGGGGTTCGTGCCGCCAGTGGTGGCGCTGGGCGCGGTGCCCAGGGACATGATGTGCGCTAACTGCGACTGGAACAGCGTCCGCGAGCCCTTGAAGGCGGTCGTGTTCACATTGGCGATGTTATTACCTATGGTATTGATCCGGGTTTGGTTGGCATTGATCCCGGTCAGCCCTGTATACATGGCGGTCGTCAGACCCATGGAACGCTCCGCTTGGTGGCTTGTGCTTTACTTCTGGAGTGAGGTGGCGGTACGAGGCTGCGGGTGCAGCAGACTGTCCAGCCACGACTGGATCGTGTCCGAGTAGGCGTTCTCACTGCTCGGCGTGGGGCGCTTGGCGGCAGCGGCCGCGTTCGTATTGGTCGTGTTGGTCGTATTGGTCGTATTCGCCGCGTCCGTGGCTCCCGCGTCGTCAGCGCACTCGGTCACTTTGGTGAGGTTGTTGGCACTGAGCATGGCGCCGTTGTCCAGCTCGAGCACCGCAGTGCCGTCAGCCGTGAAGCGGATGGCGGTAACCACACCGGACAGCAAGGCCGGTTCCCCACCGACGTTGAGACCGACGCCCTCAACGTACTTTCCGAGCAGGTCGCCGGCTCCCGCCGTGCGCTGCTGCTGCACGAGCTGTTGCAATGTCTGCGTGAGCTGGGCCGACTGCTCGATTGAGCGGATTTGCGAGACCTGCCCAATCATGTCGGAGGTTTTGGTAGGCTCCAGCGGATCCTGCTGTTGCAGTTCGGTCACCAGCAGATTGTAGAAATCCTCGCTGGTCATGCGATTCAGACCGGCACTCGAGGAGGAACCGCTGTTGGCGCTGGTGACGCCGTTGATGGCATTGGTTTGCATAGTCAGACCCACGCTCCGGCCAGCGCCCTGCGCTGCCGCCTGCGCAAGCCGCCCTCCCTGGCTGCTTACGCCCAGATGTTAACCCGCGGCTCCGCCGACGGTTCCGAATTTTCGTCGAGGGCCGCGTTCTGTGACGGGCCCGCCGCCGGGGAATCCGTTCCCGAGTGTTGCGGATGATCCGTCTCCGCTCCTGCGCCGCCGCCGGTTCCTCCGCCGCCGGAGTGTGGCGGCAGGTCAAAGGCCTGCGGCGCGGCCTGCGCTGCGGGCGGACGGATTTCGACGTGCTCCAGATGGACGCCACTCGCGTGCAGTCCGTCACGCAGCGAATCCAGATGTTCGTATAGCAAGCGATATGCCACTTGCGTCTGAGGCTCGACCCGCAGTGTCAAAGTATCGTCGCGCAGCCCCAAATGCAGCCGTATTGTTCCGAGTTCTGGCGGGTCGAGTTGTAGTGTCGTCTGTGAACGCTTCTGGCTGATCTGTGCGCGTAACACGCGCAAGATTCGCTCGAAGTTGGCGTCATTCTTGCCGGTTTGGCGCGAAGCTGCTTCAGGCCCAGAGTTCGCCATAGCCGGGCGCGCCACGTTTGCTTGTATGCCCGGAGCATTGACTGTGGCAGTAACGTTTTGCGTCGCCGGCGCCGGCTGAGCCGCCTTTGAGGCACCCGCGGCGGAATTGCCCGGCGCTGATGGCGTGAGCGCGTCGCCCGCTGGGGGTGCAGTTGTGGCCTGAGATGGGGGTAACGCACCAACGGCTTTGACCGCATTTGAGTTGGCGGACGCGGCAGCCGAGGCTGCGCCCGCTGGAAGCTGTGGTACGCCGGTGGCGACACCATTGGTTTGCGAGGGGGCTAGCCCTGCTCTGTCGGCCGGAACGACCGCGACCGAGCCGCCGGACTGGTTAGGCTGGGCCGTTCCGGCCGGCGCCCCCTTCGCCGCGGCTGTACTCTGGGGCGCTGCCGGTCCGTGCGGCTCGCCTTCGGCCCCGCCCTGGACAGCGGAAGGCGCGCTGGCGCGGCCGGCGGTGGCGTTCTCGCGGGCGGCCGCGTCGGCCAGCGTGCGCTGGAATTTGTCACGTTGCAGCGTGGTCTTCTGCTGCTCCTCGTTGGCGATCTGGCGCTGGGCAGCGCGACTGCCCGGCGCCATTTTTCGTTCCGCTTCTGCCGTAACCTCGGCGAACGTGGGACGGGCGTCGGCAGCGGCTGCGGCGGCCGTCTGGTTGGCCTCGGCACTCGCGTCGCGCTGCCGACGATCATCCTCCTCGCGTTCGGCCTGATGTTGTTCGCGCAGCGCCTGCGTTTTCGGGCTCAGGCTGGTGAGCCTGAGAAGGTGAGGCAGTAGCAGAAGCCCCGCGTGTCCCGCGATGGTGGCGGGCACAGTTGGGCCGACCGGACTAACCTGCATGCGGCACCTCTAGGGTGCGGCGTCGCCGGCAGTCTTCCTTGACATGGTGGCAGCGCCACTGGCTTCATAGGTACGTAGCTGCTCCAGCAGTTCGGATAATATCTTCTGTTCCTCAGGCGCCTTCATTTGCGCCAGAATGCGCTTGGTTGTGGCGACCTCGAGTTGCATGACGAGGGCGAGCGCCTCGGCTTTGTTCGTGCTCCAGAGCCACACCAGGTGCTCCTTGGCCTGCTGCGGGGCCAGCCCCGCAAACAGTTCCAGGTGCTTCTGGGCGGCCTCATTCACCACCTCACCCGTGACCTTCTGCTGCTCGACGGCCCAATCGGCCCGCTGAGCCGCAAGTTGCTCACGCTCGTTCACCAGGTATTGCAGTGTCTGGTCGAGCAGTCGTCTCTGAGCCTCGATGTCCCGGGCGGCGCGTTCCAGCAAGTGCGATTGCAGCCGCCGCTGCCGCCGAACGGCATCGATTTGCTCCAGCGACTGATCGCGGCCCACAGGCGGCTCGTCGATTTCTGCCGGCTGAGTGGCGGGCTGCGACTGTGGGAATTCGTCGAGCTCGCCGCGCACGACGGCGCCGATCCGTTCGAGGCGCGCCGCGTTCAAGCGGCCCGTGCCGAACAGAAAGGCCGAAAACCCTCCGCCGGCCAGCAGGGTCGCGATTGATACAATCGACAGCAGGTTGTACAGTCTGCTTAACACTTACTGTTCGTCACGATGCCAGAGTTCATACGCGGCCACTATTAATCACACGATCCAGCATGAGCCGCAAGATTCTGCGACAACAACTATGGGACCGCCGCTGTAAGGCGGGGGCCGGCGGAGTCGCCGGCCGCTTTAGTCTGCAACTGTTGTGCCAACTCGTCGGCCGCACTCTGCTCCTTGCGGTCGCGCTGGCGGCGGTACTCGTCCCAACGGCGCTGCCGCAACTTCTCAATAATGCGCGCTTCCTGCCGGGCCGCGTTGTACTCGGACTGCAATTGCTGCAGACGAGCCGTCATTTCGGCCCGCAGCAGCGTGCGTTGGGCGATAGTGGCCCGCAAATGAGCGATCCAGGTCCGGGTGCGCGCCAGGTCCGCGGGCTTGATAAAGGGCTGCTGCTGGTTCTGCAGGAGGCCGGCGTGCTGGGCGGAAATTTCAGCCCAGGTGGCCTCGTTGAGCCGGTCGAGCCGCGCAATATCCGCGCGTTGGGCGGCGACTTTGCGCTTTGCCTCGCGTTCGCGTAGCTTACGCACCTTTAGTAGTGTCTGCAGCGGAAACCGGAAGCGCCGCATATGGCCTTTCGTATAGTTCGGGGCCGCTTCTGCGCGGGGGCCGTTAGTCCTCGGTCGTTAGTAGTCCTTAGTCATCAGTTGTTAGTTATTAGTTGTTGGTATTGGCGGACTGCGCAACATCAGGAGATACCTCATTTCCCATTTTGTGTCCGCGTGTTCTTGCGCACGCCAACCTGCGCGGGCTTGCGCGGTGCATCGACTGCAGGGCCGGGGCGGCGCGCCTGGAGCTGCTGCGTCGTGCTCTGTATTAGCTGACCCAACTGCTTCAGAGCGGCCGCGGCTTGTGCGAAGGTGCAGCCACTGGTGCGGTCTTGCCGCAAGAAATCTTCGATGGCCGCGCGCGTCTGCACGGCCACGTCGTAATCGATATTGGCGCCCGGGACGTACGCGCCGATGCTGACCAGGTCTTCGATGTCATGCCAGGTGGCCAGCACCCGCCGGACCGCAAGAGCCGCGCTGCGCTGCTCGGCGTCGACCACGTCGTCCGCCACGCGGCTGATGCTGTTGAGGACGTCGACGGCCGGGTAGTGCCCACGGTTAGCCAGGCTGCGCGAGAGCCAGATGTGCCCGTCGAGGATGCCGCGAACCACGTCCGCCAAGGGTTCGTCGATGTCATCGCCTTCGACCAGCACGGTGTACATTCCGGTAATGCTGCCGGACTGCGTGCGCCCGGCGCGTTCCAAGAGGCGCGGCAGCAGGGCATAAACGCTGGGCGGATAACCCTTTGCGGTGGGCGGCTCGCCGGCGGCCAGGCCGATCTGGCGCTGTGCCATGGCGAGTCGGGTCAGCGAATCCATCATCAGGAGCACGTCCAGGCCCTGGTCGCGGAAGAACTCCGCGATGGCGGTGGCGTGGAAGCCGGCCCGGACGCGCAAGGCCGGAGCAACGTCGGACGTGCAGACCACCAGTACGCTGCGTGCCAGTCCGGCGGGCCCCAGCTGGCGTTCGACGAAGTCGCGCACCTCGCGCCCGCGCTCACCTATTAACGCCAGCACGTTCACGTCCGCCTGCGTGTGCTTGCAGATCATGCCCAGCAGTACGCTTTTGCCCACGCCTGTGCCGGCGAAGATGCCCAGGCGTTGCCCGCGGCCGGCGGTGAGCAAGCCGTCAATTGAACGGATGCCCAGGCCGAGCGGCTGGTCGATGGGGCGGCGTTGCAGGGCCTGCGGAGCATCGCAGTAGAGCGGGTAGCGAATGTTCAGGCGTGGGGCCGGGCGCCCATCCAGGGGTTCACCCTGACTGCCGAGGACTCGTCCAAGCAGGTCGAAGCCGACCGGGACGCGCGGCGGGCCGGACAGGCACTCCACCGCGTCATCGGGGGCGATGCCGGTGGCTTCGCCAAAGACGGAAAGCACAGTTCGATTGTTGAGCAGGCCGACGGCTTCGGCATGAATGCGGCCGGAGCGGCGCGTGTGAATAACGCAGCGTGCGCCGACTGGCACGGGCAGCTCTGCGGCGTAGACGGTCATGCCGGTAATGGCGGCGACCCGCCCGATGATGCGTTCACTGAGCAGCCCCGAGACTTCATCTGCGACGTGCGCGAACACATCCGTGGCGGCGGTTGCCGCCAACGGTCGCGATAGACCGGCCCGGTCGTAGGCGAGAGAGTTTTGTGCGGGCGCCGTGGTCACGTGGCTGTGTTCCCTTCGGTCGTTAGCGGTGGTCTTGCATTGGTGGCCGGCAGCTCGGGCGATGGCGCGGACGGCGGCGAGGGTTCGACGTCGGCCACGGTGACGCACAAGGCTTCCGCGATGCGCTGCACTTGCGTTTCCAGTCCGGCATCAATCTCGCCGGCGCGTGTCCGCAGGAGGCAGCCGCCGCGTTCGACCTTTTCTTCAGCCACAAGTTTCACGTGCGAGAATTGCTGGACGGCGGCGGCCAGCTGAGCCCCGCTTTCCTGGAGCATTTCAAGATCGGCCGGATTGAAACACAGTTCGGGGTCTTCTGCGTGTTGGGCCATGTCGAGCAGCGCGCGGGCATTGGCCAGGGCGACGCCGGTCGAGCGGCCAACCTCCAGCTTGCAGACGCGTCGCGCGATTCGCAGGGCCAACTCAATTAGCCCGCTCTCGGCGGCGGTGATGAGGCTGCGCTTGTGCTGGTCGAACTCAGCCAAGGCAGCCCGCAGGCTCTGGGTGAGACGGTCCACATCGGCTTGCGCCTCGCGCATGGCGGCCGCGTGGGCTTCGGCCCGAATTTGTTCGAGTCCGGCGGCGCGTCCCTCGGCGAGTCCCTCGGCGCGTCCCTCCTCGAGCGCCCGGCGGCGTTCGCGCTCGGCCAGTTCCAGGGCGTGGCGTTGCGCCGCGGCCAGGATTTCGTGGGCCTCCGCCTGGGCGCGTTCAATAATCGCCCGCCCCTGTTGTTCCAGGTCGGCAAAGGAGAACGCCGCGGTGCGTGTCACTGTTTCCTTGCGAATTATGCCAGCCATTCACTCACGGGGCACTGCTGTGGCACAGGCGTCCGGCCGGTGACCTCTCAGGCAGCGGCGGGACCTCGGCGCCACACGTTTACACAACCAGGTCCCGGTCGCCGCCCTTGCCGGCCACGATCACTTCGCCGGAGTCCTCCAGGCGGCGAACGATGTCCACGATCTTCTGCTGAGCCTGCTCGACGTCCGCCACGCGCACCGGCCCCATGAACTCCATTTCTTCCTTGATGATCTGCGCGGCGCGCTCTGACATATTTCTGAAGACTTTTTCCTTGAGCTCCTCGCTCGCAGTGCGCAGGGCCAAGGCCAGCTCTTCGTTCTCGACCTCCTTCAGCACGGCCTGAATGCCCTTGTCGTTCACACGCATGATGTCCTCGAACACGAACATCAGCCGGCGAATCTCCTCGACCAGGCCCGGCTCGTTTTCCTCTAACCCCTCCAGGATGGCCTTTTCGGTGGCGCGGCCGGCCAGATTCAGAATTTCGGCCACGGCCTGGATGCCGCCGACGCGCTCGAAGCGTTCGGAGACCAGGCCGGCCAAGCGTTTTTCCAGGCCGCGTTCGACCTCTTTGATAATGTCGGGCGAGGTCTGGTCCATTTGCGCGATGCGCGTAACCACCTCGATCTGCCGCTCCGTTGGCAGGCCGGTCATTACCTCGCTGGCCATCACGGGCGGCAGATAAGACAGCACCAGCGCGATCGTTTGCGGGTGCTCCTCCTGAAGGAATGTAATTAGGTTTTCCTTCTCCGTTTTCTGCAAGAAGCTGAACGGCTGCTGGTGAATTGAATGCTCGATGGTGGCCATGATGCGTTTGGCTTCATCGCTCGGCACCGTCTTCAACAGCAGATTGCGGGCGTAAGCCAAGCCGCCCTGGTCGACATAGCGTCGCGCCAGGACCAGGTTGTAGAATTCGTTTACGACCTGCTCGCGCAGTTCCGGTTCGACCATGTCGATGCTGGCGATTTCGCGCGAGATTTCCTCGACCCGATCGCGCGTCAACCCCCCCATAATTTTGGCGGCCGTGTCCTGCCGCAACGCCAGCATCAAAATCGCGGCCTTGCGGATGCCGGTCAGTCCGGACGGCTCATCTGATGTTTTCAGACTGAAGCGCGCCATGTGTTCCACTCAACGCTCCAAGGCGTCATTGCGCTGAATCCACTGCTCGAGTAATGTGGCGGCCATTTCGGCGTCGCCATCGACGACCTGGGCCACCTGGTCGAGCATCTTGTTGGTCTGTACGGTGCGCTCGTCGACTTCCTGCGCCACCAACACGCCTTCGGTCATCGCGGCCTGCCCGATCGCGGAGGGCATCACTTCCAGCACCTCGCCCCCGGTCTGGCCGGGCGCCCCGGCCGGCCCCGTGCGGCGGCTCTGCTCGCGCCGCGCGGCCTTGGCCACGTCGCTGGCCGCCCGCCGCGCCGCCTCGATAGACTCCTTGGGCAATCCAATCTCCAATCCGAAGGCTTCGCCCCCGTCGCGCTTGCGGGCCATACGCAGCATCAGCCCCAGCGAGATCACCGCCAACAGCCCCAGGCCGGATTGCGCCCCATACCGCCGCACATAGTCCAGCACTTCATCGCCGGCTGTGGCCCGCACCGCCGCCGGCTCGGTTTCCAGAACTGTGTCGTAGTACCAGTCCACCGCTACGTGCGTGTCGTCCTGCGGTTTGACCAGTTTCTTAACCTGGCTGACGACACGCGGCTTCTCGCGCTCGAAAACCTGCTGCAGTTGTTCCTCGTTGGGATCGCCCGCACTCGGCTGCGACTGCCGAAATACGTGCTCGAGGTAGCTGCGCGAGAGATTCACCGCCGCCCAGACTTCTTTCAAGCCGCCGGGCGAAGTAGCCTCTTGGATGCGCCGGTAACCAGACGTGTACTCGGTGCTACTGGTTTCCTTGCTGGTGCCTTCGTCTGCCGCGGGAATGCCGGCGGAAACGCCCACATTGGGCACCACACCCGGCTGCCCGTGCGGACGCGCCCGGACGGTGCGTTCCGAGGTCGTCTCGACCCGGCTTTCAACCGGGTCGGTGGGCGCCTGAGTTTCGCTGGTCTTGTTGGCCAGCTCCAGTTCGACTTGCACCGCCACGCGGCTCTTCGGATCGGGCAACTGAGCGATAATTTTGGCGCGGATGTCCTGCTCGGCCTTGCGACGCTGGCGGTCGAGGCTGCTGCCGGCCGCGGTTTCGCTATCCCAGTCCAAGGCGCTGACCCCGTTGCCATCGAGCACCTCGATATTCCGCAAAGGCAGCCCACGGACGGCGCCGCAGACCAGCCGGGCGGCCGCCAGGGCGAGGTCGCGGCCCACCGGTTCCCCGCCGGCCATTACGAGCGTGATGCTGGCAGTGGCGGCGGCTTCCTGTTGCGCGAAGCGCCGCCGCTCCTGGTTGAGCGGCAGGAACACACTGGCCGATTTCACGCCGCGAAACTGCCGCAGGACCTGTTCCAGTTCCTGTTTCAGAGCCACGGTCCAGCGGCGTTCGTGCTCGGCTTGCGATATCCAGGGATTGGACTCCTTCACCAGGGCGCTGAAGCCGGCGCTGGTGTCGGAGGGCAGCTTGTCCTGCTGTTGCAACTGTGCCAGGATGGCGGAGCGGTTCGCGTCGGCACGAACCAGAATTTTCTGTCCGACCAGCCGGAAGGGCTCTTTGATCAACTCCAGACCGGTGCGCACGCGGGCCAACTCGTCCGGCTGGAGCTCCTGGTCGAGCAAGGGCGTCATCTCGGGTGTGGCCGCCCAGCGCAGCAGGCCCAGCAGCGAAACGCCGACCAGCAGTCCACCCAGCAAGATCACCAGTCGCTGCGAACGCGAGAGGTCACGCGTTTGCGTGAAGACCCGCGCCAGCAGTTTTTTCAGGGACTCCATTCCCGGGGCTCCCGACGGCTCGGCCGCCGATCATGTATTCGATGCTCTCAGCCGAATCAGACGCGCAGGTTCTTGATCTCCGTGTACGCGTCCGAGAGCTTGTTCCGGATTTCCATGAGCAGGCTGAAAGCGACCTCGGCCTTGCGGGCGGCCACGAACACCTCGGTGATGTTCTGGGAGCGGCCAGTCAGCAGATCCTGAACGCCTTGTTTGGCTTGGTTATCCATATCGCTGACCTGCTCCAACTGCCGGCGGAGCAGCGCGGCGAAGCTGGCCTCGCCGCCGGCGGCGCCGGGGGCCGTGGCCGGGGCGCTGGTCGCCGGCGGGCAAATCGGGCTAACGGGCCTTGATGAAACTGGGTCGATCATTCCTCATCACGCGAAAAGGCGGATCGCCTGTTGCAACATGCTCTTGGTCACGTTCAGCATCGCCACGTTGGCTTCGTAGGCGCGGCTCGCCTCGAGCGCATCCACGTATTCCATCGTGATGTTGACGTTCGGCAATTGAACGTATCCGGCCAGCGGTCCGCTGGGAATGGCGTCCGGACTTCCGGGCGCATAGCGCAGCTTGAAGTCCGAAGAATCCTGCTCGATGGATTCGACGTGAACGCCCGGGCCGCCTCGGCCGTCGCCGCTCATAAAGGTGGCGAAGCGCCGGCGATACGGCAGGATCGTGCCGTCCGCCTGGCGCGTGACGTTCGCGTTGGCGATGTTGCCGGCGATCACGTCCAGCCGGGTGCGCTCAGCGATCAGCGCGGAGCGTGTGATGTCAAGTGTGCCGATCATTCGTCTTCACCGCCGATCATGCCACTCTGCCCCGGATGGCGCTGAGCACGTTTTGGAAGCTGTTCTGCAGAAAACTGATGCTCATCTCGTAGTACAACGCATTTTCGGTCGCGTCGGCGATCAGGCCTTCCAGCCGGTTGTTAGTGCCGTCGTGAAAAAGCACATTCGGGGCCGGCTCCACTGCGGGGCGCACTTCGGCCTGGCCGGTGGGCGTGGTCGAAAACTGCGCGTTGCCGCGCAAATCCAGCCGGCTGCTATTGCACTGCGTCGCCCGTTCGAGCGCGACCGCCAGCGACTCCTGGAACAGGCGCGGATCGAGGTTCCGGCTGTGGTAGTCGGGCGTGTCAATGTTGGCGAGGTTCTGGGCCAGCACGTTATGGCGGGCTTCGGCGAATCTGGCCGTCAGTTCCGCCGCCCGCGTGGTGCGCCCGTCGATCAAGCCATCAATCCACATCAACGTGCTCCGCTCACGCCGCGAGTCAACAGACGCAAGGCAAATGCCATGCCGCCATATTCGTGAATACCCAAACGCCAGAACCTAGAGCACCTTCCGTTGTACTACCAACTCGGGAAACCGCCCTTCTTCACGCCACTTCTTGAGCTTCAGGCCCAACGTGCGCAATCCAATCCCCAGCGCCCGGGCGGTCTTCTCGCGATGGCCGTTAAACCGTTCGAGCGTGCTCAGAATCAGTTGCTGCTCCGAATCTTCCAGAATGTGACCTTCCCTATAGCGCAGACCTTCGGCCGGCGCGCTGGCCGTCTTCAGCGGGCCAATGAGCAGCGGCCGCACCGTATCGGGGCCTATCTCGCGCCCGGCCTCCAAAACGGCCAGGCGTTCGCAGAGGTTTTGGAGTTCGCGGACATTTCCGGGCCAGGAGTACTCGGCCAAGAGGGCCATCGCTTCCGGGGTAAAGGTGGGGCGCTCGCGTCCTTCGCGGACCTTGATGCGGCCGAGGAAGTAATCCAGTAGCAGCGGCAGGTCCTCACGCCGCTCGCGCAGCGGCGGCACCTCGATCGGCAGCACGCTCAGCCGGTAGTACAGGTCCTCGCGAAAGCGGGCCTTGGCGGCCCACTCGCGCAGGTCGCGGTTGGTGGTGGCGATAACGCGTACGTCAATGCGGCGGGTTACCGAGCTGCCGACCCGCTCAAACTCGCGCTCCTGCAAGACGCGCAGCAGCTTGGCCTGCAGCGGCGGGGCGATTTCGGAAACCTCGTCCAACAGCAGCGTGCCGCCGTCGGCCAGTTCAAAGCGCCCTTTGCGCATCCGGTCGGCCCCGGTAAAGGCCCCCTTTTCGTGCCCGAACAGCTCGCTTTCCAGCAGCGTGGGCGAGAGCGCGGCACAGTTGACGCACAGCATAGGTTGCGTGGCCCGGGGCGAGGCGGCGTGGACTGCCCGGGCAATCAGCTCCTTGCCCGTGCCGCTCTCACCCATGATCAGGACCGTGGCCGAGCTCTGCGCTACGCGCTGCAACTTCTCCAGCACCGGGCGCATGGCCGGCGATGAGCCGATCAGTTTGCGCTGCGACTCCACGTCCTCGAGCGTGCGGCGCATGACTTCGTTGTCGCGGACCAGTTGCCGGTCGCGCACGGCGCGCTCGACCAGGATGGCGACCTCGTCCGCATTGAACGGCTTTTGTATGTAATCGAAGGCGCCCAGCTTCATGGCTTCGACGGCGGTAGCGACCGAAGCGTAGGCGGTCATCAATATGACCGGCACATCCAGCCCCAGCCGCCGCATCTCGCGCAGCAGGCCCACCCCGTCCATGCCGGGCATGCGCAGGTCCGTCAGCACCACGTCAAAGGCCCGCTGGCGCAGCTCAGTCAAGGCGTCTTGCGCGTTATCGAACGTGAACACCTTGTGGTCCTGGGCGGCCAATGTGGCGCTCAGCGAGTCCCTGATCAAAGCCTGGTCATCGATGACACAAATGCACGCCATTTATCCTCTCTCCTTGCTCAGGCCGCGCTCGTATGCGGCGCGGCACTGGGCCCGTGTTCAGCTTCCTGGTCCGCGGTCGGCAGGACGATGGAAAACTCCGCCCCGCCCGCGGCATGGTTACGGGCGCTGAGGGTGCCGCCGTAGGACTCCACCAACCGGCGCGCGATGGTCAGCCCCAGCCCCGTGCCGTTTTGCTTGGTAGTGAAGAATGGGTCGAACATGCGTTCCAGGGCCTCGTCAGACAGCCCCGGGCCGTCATCGCGCACGCGAATTTCAACCTTGCCCTGACGGCCTGCCGCAACCCGCAGATCGATGCGCCCGCCGGGATTCGCGGCCTCGGCCGCATTGCACACCAGGTTGAGCAGCACGCGTTGCAGCCCGTCCGGCTCGGCCCGCACGTAAACCGCGCGTTTCGGCATGCGTACCACAAGCCGCACCTGGTGCTCCTGCAGCTTCTGGCGACAGTTATTCTGCGTGGCCGCGATGGTTTCGCTCAGCAGGTGAACGCACCCCGGCCGGCAGCGCGGCGCCAGCGCCAGGGCGTCGCGTACTACCGCGTCAATGGCCTGGATGCCCAGTTCCATCTTCTCGATCAGCCCCAAAGCGGGTTCGAGCTGAGCGCATTTCTGCTTCAACAGTCCACTGTAGAGTTGGATAGCGCCCAACGGGTTGCGCACTTCGTGAGCCAAGCCGGCCGCCAGCTCGCCCAAGGCGGCCAAGCGGCGCCCCACCTCCAGCTCGCGGTTCTTGGCGGCCAGTTCGTCGCGCAAGCGCACCACCTCGCGCTGCAGCGCTTCGTGGGTTTCCTGCAGACGGCGCGTCACGTCCATGTAATCGTGCAACACTTGTTCCAGCTCGCTGGGGCTCGCGCTCATGTTTGCGGCTTCCTTGCCAGACGTCATCTGTGCTGCGCCTTGTGAACTCAGCCGGTCACGTCCGCACCGGGGGCCAGCGAGGGCGCGCCGCTCTGGCGCGCATAAGCGGTATTGGCCGCCTGCCCGCCGCCGACGTCGCGCAGCCGCTGCCCGACCGACTGTTTCCGCGCCGCCAACAGGGCGCTGTCTTCCTGGTCGGTTTTGAGAATGACGCGCAGCAAGCCATTGATGTCTTGCAGCAGCTTGTTCGCGCTCACGCGCAAGTCCGCCGGCAATCCCTGGTACAGTACGTCCCAGTTGCGGCGGAAGGGTGCGAGCTGCTCGTTGAGCTTGGCGAGCGCGGCCACCAGGGTCTGCCGCTCGCGGAGGATACTCAGCAACTGCTCGGGGCGGTCGCTGGAGATCAGCGAGCGTTGCCGCTCGCTCAGGTCCCGCAAACGCTGGTACAGCTCGCGCTGTTCACTCAACAGCGTGATCAGCCGTTTGGGTTCCTGCGACTCGTGCGCGTACATGACAACTCCTTCAAAAGCCTGCCTCAGGGGCGGCCGGCAAACTCGCTTTCAAACAGCCGCGCCGAAAAAATCGCGGCCATGTAGGCTTCCCAATCGGTACGGCCCGGGCCGGGCCAGTGGTCGAAGGCCTGGTCCGGCATGCTGCGCAGGAGCCAGCGTGCCCGCTCGACAGCTCGCGCCGCATCCGCCAGTTGCCCGCGCCGCAGGTGGATATTGGCGATTTGGATTTGCGCCGTTAGAGCCGGCGACTCCTGCTCGAAGGCGGCCGCGGCGCGGCGGCAGTATTGCAGCGCCTGCTCGAGTGCGGGCGCGTCGTTCAGCTCCAGTAGACAGTCAGCGCTGTATAACAATGCCAGACGCCGGTAAAGCTCCGTCTCGTCGTCAGGATCGGCCACTGCCGCAAATTCCGCCTCCAGCGCGGCGAAGAGCTCCGCCGCAATGCGGAAACGTTCCAAGGCAAGCGCCCGGTACTGCTGCGCTTCGCCCGTGCTGACTTGGGCGTCGCGCAATTGGCAAGCGCTGCGTCTATACGCGTCCGCGCGGAGGAACCGCGCCCGCCAGCACTCGGCGCCGGTTGGATAGCGGGCGAGGTAGTCTTCCAGGCGGCCAATGGCTTCACCGTAGCGCTCCTGCTGATACAACAACTCGCACAGCTGCAGCAGGCCACCACGAAAAGCTTGCGCCTGCGGCGTGATCACGTCATTATCCAGCAGGCGCAGCAGCAGGCTCTCGGCTTCGGCCTCGCGTTGCGCTTCGATCAGGCAGGCCGCGCTGCGCAGCGCGCCGCGGAAGGCCTCTTCCAGCGCCGGGTACTGCTCCCGCAGCCGGGCGTACCAGCGCAGGGCCTCCTCAGCGTTGCCTCCGCATTCAAAGGCCTGGCCAAGCTCCAGGTACGCCAGCGGCCAACGCTCGTCAGGCGGCCGGCTAGCCAGAAATTGCAGCAGATTGCGGCGCACCCCCGCGCTGTCACCCGCCTGCTCGAAGCTCTGCGCCGCCGACCACAACAGGCCGCCCTGCCGCTCGAGTTCCGCAGTGGCAAGCGCGGCGGCCGCTTCAAAAGCCGCACCTGCGCAGCTCAGGTACTCACGCGAGCGATGGGAATCGGCAGCCGCGTTTGACGCCAACAACGCCGTTCCCCCAAGCTTTTCCAGGATTTCCAGCTTCTCGGCCGGCAGATCAGGCGGAGTCAAGTCGGCCGCTAGCGAGAGGTAATCTTGTGCGTTGGCGTAGTCCGCGGCCTCAAGCCGGGCCTTCCAGAGTGCTTGGACCGTGGCGCGCACCCGTTTCAGCGCGCGATCGCGCTCGCCCGGGTTTGCCGGCAGCATTTGAGCGGCCGCGCGCAACACGGCGCGCGAGTCTTCGTGCCGTCCCAGGCCGGCCAGTGCTTGAGCCTGGCCGACGATCACCGCGCCGGCGGCGGCCGCATCATCCGGTTTGAAAGCCGCGGCCTCTTCAAATGCCCCCAGGGCCTCGTCGGGCTGCTCCTGCGCCAGGTAGACCCGCCCCAGCAGCCAGCGATTCAGACCAGTCAGCTCGCGCAACCTCTCGGAGTTGAAGACTTCCTGGCCTATTTGCTTGATCCATTCATCGATCCAATACACAAGCGGGGCGGCTTCCTCCACGCGCCCCTCGTGCATCAACACGCAAGCCCATAAGTACTCGCAGTAGCCCTTCAGATCCGACGTCGACAGACGCCCTGCATATTTGCTCAGTAGCAGACGCGCCTGCAGTGGGTCGTCCTTTTCGAGCGCGGCATCTACCGCCTGCCGCATTGCCCACCAGGCCGAGTCGTCGTCCAACGACGCGTCGCTCAATAACGTTTCGAGCAGCTCTTCGCGCTGCGCTGCCGCTTCCGGCCGGCCGTCCAGCAGGCGCACCAGCCTGCGCATCGCGACACGACCTTCCTCGGGGGACGGATCGGTCTGCAGCGCCTCCCGGCAACTCCTGATGGCGTCTTCCGGGCGGCCCAGCCACTCCTGCACCTGAGCGCTACGTAGAATGCGCCGCGCGGTGCGCGGCGCGCCCAGCCGCTCCGCAGCCTCGACGTGTTCCAGCAGTCGCTCGAGATTGGCAGTCAGAGCCACCGGGCGCCGCTGCTCCTGTTCAAAAAGCAGCTCCGCCAGGCGGTCGTGTAACTCGATTTGATCCTCGACCGGCAACGGCGGCTGCATTTCGAGCAGGTTCGCCAAGGCATCCGCCGCGTCCGTGGTTCGTCCCGCTTCCGCCAGCCGCGTCACGTCCACCAGCAGCGCCGGCACATCCGGCTGGACCGGCTCCGGGATCAGCCGGTACAGCGCGCCGGCCGCCGCAACCGCCGCAACCACGGCGAGCGGCACTTGCCACCGGTCGCTAAGGACGGCCGCGATCTGCTGTTTAAACCCGGAGTCGCTCATCCTGAGCCTTTCCTCTGCATCCTGCGGATCGGGCGTGTGGCCCCGACGCTGCTCTCCACTGTTCTATCGGATGGAAGTCCGTCCGCAGCGCAGGAAATTGCGCCCCTGCCACGTGCAACACTTGCGCGTGCGAACCACCCGCGGCAGGCCCCGGGCCGCCCCGTTCCGCCTCTAGCGCCGGGCGCTGAAGGTCCGATGTAGTTATCGTGATATCTCCCAATCCGGCCACACCGCCCGCCAGCGACGTGGTGCTCGTCAGCGCCGACAACGAGCTGCGCGGCATTGTGCGCCGCCAGCGCCCGCCCGGACTGCGTCTCACGTGCTTCGGACCGGACGACGCACCGAAGACTGCGGCCGCGCACTGCGGCGAACTGTGGCTGGACTTGGATTGCCCCCGCGCCGCCGAGGAGGCTGAAAAAGCCGCGGTTTGCTTCCTTACCGCGCCTCCGGCCGAGAACGCGGGGCTGATTCCGTGCAGCGGCCGTGCACTCCTGGTGCGCAAACCCTGCCTGCCGGACGTCGCGCAACGGCTGTGGCGCGCGGTTGCACGGCAGAGATTGCGGGTTCCCCGACCCGCCCCAACGCTTCCGGCCTGGATGTGCGAGTTTCACCAGATCGGCCTGCGCGAGCTGTGTCGGCTGTGCGTCACGCGACTGCCGGAGCGGCTGGGCTACGCCGCGGCCTCGCTGTACCTGCACGATCCTGAGACGGGCGTTCTCTCACTGACGGAGACCACCCACGCTCGTCCCATCGACGCCGCCATCAGCCTGGGCAGCGACCGCGAACGCCTCATGGCCGACGTGGCCCGCTCGGGGCGGCTGTTGCGGACCAGCAACGCGATAAAAGAATGGCGAGCGCGCTCGCTGCACGCGCCGCGCCGCTCCCATTACTCGGACGGAGCCTGCCTGATCGCACCGCTGATGTGCGACGGCCGGCTCTGGGGATTGCTGAATCTCAGTGGCCGGCGGGCGGGCGGTGCACAGTACTCGGGGCCGCTGGAGCCGATTTTCGACTTTCTGGCCCGCTCGTTGCGTTATGCGCGCGAGTACGAGCGTGCCCATTTCGAAGCCCGCGTCGACGTGTTGACCGGGCTTTACAACCAACGCTGGCTGCGCGAAGCGCTGGAGAAGGAAATTCGCCGTAGCGAGCGCTTCAGCATTCCGGTCTCGCTGATCGCGGCGGACCTGGACGGCTTGAAAGCCGTCAACGACCGAGAAGGCCACCCGGCCGGCGACTGCGTACTGCGGCACGTCGCGCGGCGCATCAGTTCGGTGCTGCGGCAGTTTGATTCGGCCGCGCGCGTCGGGGGTGACGAATACGCCATATTGCTGCCGGCCACGGCGTACGAGGGCGGGCGGCAGGTCGCGCGGCGCATCCTGGAGTCCATCCGCGGCGACGCGGCCTGCTACCGCGGCGTGCCGCTACCCATTCGCGCCAGCCTCGGCGTAGCCCAATGGGAGCCGGGCTGGGACGCGGCGCGCTTGATCGAAGCGGCCGACCAGGCTATGTACCTGGCCAAAAAACAGGGCCGCGATCAACTGATATGCCTCGAACCGACCACCACACAGCACTGCAGCGCAGGCATCCCGCCACCAGTAGCCCAAGCTCCAAGCAGTACCGAGGACTTAGTCCACAAGTGATAAGGTGATAAGGTGATAGGGTGATAAGGGACGATCCGTAAACCCTTTATCACTCTATCACTTTATCACCCCGTTGCCCGCGTCAAACTGCTTGAAAGCGGCATCAACCCGTTGATTCGCGCTTCCAGCGAACCTAACCTACGAGCTGAAATAGCCGGAGATGCCGTCGTTGTCAGACAGCAGTAAACAGCTCACAGAACGCATCACGCGCCGCCGTCTGCTGGCCGGCGGCCTCGCGGGCCTGGGAACGCTGACCGCGGGCGGCATCTACGCCCTGCGAATCGAACCCTTCTGGCCGGTGCTCACCCGCCTGCCGATGGACCTGCCACGCCTCGACCCCGAACTGGCCGGCTTGAAACTGGTACAAATCTCCGATCTCCACGTCTCAACCGGCAGGACGATTTCGTACCTGAGAAAACAGATAGACTTCTGCAACAGCCTTGCTCCTGACCTGCTCGTCATCACCGGCGACCTGGTAACGCGCGGCGATCCCAGGCGCATGGAGGACCTGGCGGCCCTCGTCAAACCGCTCCGCGCCAAGCACGGCGTCTTCGCGGTCCTCGGCAACCACGACTACAACCGCTTCCAGCCCGCACGCCAGCCCGACCCACGCGCCCAGCGCATCGCCAACCAGATTTTCGACATTCTTGACGCCAACGGCGTGCAGGTCCTGCGTAATCAATGCCACATCGTCACCCGCGGCAACGCCCGCGTGCAGCTCGTCGGCCTCGACGACTACTGGTCCGACAACTACAACCCCCCTGCCGCTTTCACCACCGTTGACCCGCAGTTGCCTTGCATCGCTCTCTGCCACAACCCCGACGCAATCGAGGACCTGCGGCACCTGCCCTGCGACTGGGTGCTCAGCGGCCACACTCACGGCGGCCAGGTGCGCATCCCGCTGCTCGGCGCTCCACTGCTTCCAGTCAAGAACCGGCAATACGACGCCGGCCTGTTCCACCTCGACGAGCAGCGCCTCTACGTCAACCGCGGCCTGGGCTACCTGCACCGCATACGTTTCAACTGCCGCCCCGAAATCACCGAATTCACGCTACAGCCGCGGACGTGAAGCCACTTTCCCGCATTTGAAATCCGGGAGACTGCTGCGCCGACATCCGGCTGGCCGCCTGTAGCGCCGCCCCCCGTGGTCGACGTCGTCCCCACGTCGGCCAGGGGCGGCCGACGCTACCGCGCCGTTCTGCCCATCCAAATCGAAACCCCATGTGTCCTGCCCTACGGCTGGAAGCCAGCGCCACAGGTTGGTTCTTCAATGTATACGACATATAGCCGCGACATGTTCCCATGCATTCGCGTGAGCGCTATGTCAATCCAATAATCGTACTGCTTTCCCCCGCGCGTCCGGCGACCCTCTGAGTGACCATACACGACGTCTGGCGAGTCTACCATGTCCCACCAGGGCACCGTTCGGCCAACGCTCTGCATGTAATCGCACACCTTTTCATCGTGCGTCAACGCTTCGAGCCTGGGAAGCGCGCTGGTTTTTTCAAACACACTGCCAACCGTGCCTGGAGGCAGATCCGCGCTCACGACCCATGTCAGCGTGAACATGGTTCGTTCGAAATATCTAAGATTCAGCGCCCCTTCCGGCAGACTGAACCCGATCTCTCGCGCGATTGTGCGGGGGGACGGTGGCTTGTTGGCGGCTCGCCGTGAATCGCAGGACAAGCGGGCAATACAAGGGGGCGCATACCGCTCACCTGCGGTCTGAGGCAGCGCACTCAACATCCGCTCGAACTGTTCTTCCCCCATGCCTATTGGCTGTGACGCCGGAACGCTTATGGTCTGGCTAATCACCTGCTCCTGAAAGAGCCTTCCCAAACGTTCACGTCCAAGGGATACGGCTGCTCCACCGGGCTGCTTCACCAAATCGAAGATGCGCACCAGCGCCTTCTTGTCTCCCGTTCTCTCCCACAGGATCCAGAGCGCCTCAATACGCCGTGAGGCCCGTTGCGAGCGCGAATCAGCAATGCCCCAGAGGCCCTTCTCAGCAAACTCGCCGTCATCGGCGTGCTTCAGTATCCACGAGCTCCACCCGCGCGTTGTGCCGCCAAATACATCCATATCGGCGAGCGCCAGACGGACGCCGGCGGGACGCATTGCCAGCCCCTCGGACACGGCTCTTGCTTTCGCTGTGTCCCGCCGCCATGCCTTAAGGCACGTAAACTGAATGTGGGCCTTGCCGGGGTCCAGGCAGCATATCGCCAGGAGGAGCCCCACCACGACCACAACACTTGAGTAGGCGAGCTTTTTCATGGAGCAGCTCACAGACATGTTAGACAGCCGTCCAGTAGCCCGGCATGTCGCGCAGCGCGTACGTGTACTGGTTCAATTCGCTCGGCTCGTCCGCACGGTGGAACTCTCCGGGTCCTGCCACTGGCGATTGCCAATTGGATCATAGGCCTACCCGCGCGTCCAGCCGTACGGCGAGCCGCCGCCGCGCGTCGCGCTGCCTACCTGGTCAAATACGTTCACCGCACTCCGGGCAGCGCGGCTCAGTCAGGCCACGCAAAATATGCCCGCACTTTCGGCAGCGCGTTTCGTTAGCGCTATTATCGCCCCCCGAAAGAAGCCTCGTGAGGGCGGCGAAGAGGACGACCGTTATGATGGTACCGGGCAGAAACCACAGCACAATACGACACCAGCGCTTATCCAAGGCAGGGCACTTCCGTAATCGGTCCCCGCCAGCAATGCCATCAGCCAGTCCCCGAGCCACACGTGCAGCCGAAACATTGGCCCCTCGCGGCCCAACTGCCCATAAAACCAATCGAAATGCACGGCCCCACCCAGGCTCGCGCCTGCACCTGCCAGCATCAGTTTGGCAAGCCCTGGTTTACGAGCACAATCAACCCGGCTAGTCATCCATCACCCGCAGAAACGCCCAAACCTGGTTCCCGCGCATCCTCGTGACCAGAACCAGCTTGTCGCCGCACGGAACCAGCCAATTACTCCCGCCGATCAACAAATCACATGTTCTCACGCCGGTCCACTGACCGTCCGTCTGCCGAATCGCGTAGGTCAGGCGATTGTCCTCCGGTGCACTCCACAGCGCCACCAGCATCTCCTTCTGATCCGGGACCGCGCAGCATGTCAGGCCCAGTTCCGGCCCCAGCTCATCCAGGGGCCACGATGCCAGCAGGTTCGGCGCAGACCACTTCGCGCCGCTTAGGCGCCTTTCAACTAGCCGCGTCTCCTGCTGCGCATTGCGGTCTTCCGACCACAGCACCTCCAGTGCGCTTCCAGCCCGACCCGCGCAGAATGTCATGTGTGACATCGGCTCGGTGCAGGCTGCAATACTGAACGGGGGCGGCGGCGACGCCGAAAGTACATCGGCGACATGCGCCAGCTTGTCGCGCATGCTGGCTGTCTTAAGCAGCATGACCAGGTCGCACCCCTGTCCCATTGAGCGGGGCACAGCCACAAAATCCCAGGCACCATCCACATCGCCGCGCGCTTCGTAGACTGTCCGTACCGGGCTGACAGCCCCGTTCGAACCCAGATGCATGTGCTTGATTCGCCGCCTCTGGTGCCCGCCGAGAAAGGTGGGGAGTTCACCCTTCGGAAAATAGTACTCCTTCCAGAAGAACTCCAGACCCGCTCCCAGTGTAGCCGCACGAGCCACATGAGTATCAGCTCTTGTGACAACCCGTGGGCTTTCGAGCCGATGCGCGTCGAAAAGCATACCCCGATAGCATCACTCTCCCGTTCACGTAGGCCCAAGACAGCACACCACTTGTGGTCCACGTAGCATAGATCTTGAAGAAGGTTCGCCATCCAACTGGAACTTCCCGCGCCAAGTTCGGGGTGCAGCCCTGTGAACTCCACCCCCTCAAGGCTCAAGACCGCGAACCCGGCAAAACGTCCGGGTGGGAAAACGTCAGCCCAATCCGGATACGAGTGGTCCGACAGCAACTTGCCGTCCGGGTCTTTGCTGGGGGCACCCGACGGCAGGACTTCGTTGCTGCCCTCCACGCGCCAGACGCGCGCCGCCTCGTCCCACGACAACCACTTGCTGTCAAGGCCGCGCGTCCACACCACGCCGACCCGCGAGCCTCCGGCGCAAACCCGCGCGTCAAGCACCCAGGCATACTTGGGGATTTGCGCGCCCAACGGTCCATGCAGCTCGCCGAGCAGCCGCAGCGAGGAGGCATGCACCGCCGCCGCGCCCCAGCCGAACGCCAGTGCCGCCGCCACACAATGGGTAAGCCCCTTTACGCACGCCCGGCGCCCGACCTGCTCATCCTTTTTCTGCACAGAAACACCTCAACCGGGTGGTTGGACTCTCCGCGTCCTGCACTGGCGCTTGCCAATTGGATCATAGGCGTACTCGCGCGTCCAGCCGTACGGCCAGCCGCCCCTGCGCGTCGCGTCTTCTGGCCCGCCGCTGAGCGCAGTCGCCGCCCGCCCCCTAGTCGGTCAAAGTCATCGCCCACCAACAGTCCTCGGATCGAAGTCGCGACCACACTCGGGGCAGCGGGGTTGCGGTAATCCGTACAGCAGGTAGCCGCAGTGTGGACAGCGCGCTTCACGGCTCCGTCCCCTGTTACGACGACGCCCCAGTGCAGTCGCCGCCCACATTAACCCGCCAACCAGCGCGGTGAGAGCGCTGATGAGCACGGCGAGAAGTATCACAGGCACCAATGCAAGCGTCCAGTCACCCCACTGTAGCCGATCGGCCAAGTATCCAAGTGGGTAGAGACCCGTCACCACCGCAACAGTCGCGCAACTGCCAAGTAGGCACACATCGGCCCACTTGGAAGGTCGATGCGACCTCTTGAACCCACCGCCGCGGGTTGTGATGCGCACAGCGCAAACGAAGAGACCAAGTACCGACAGTAAGACGATCAACAGCGCCGCGCAGAAGAAAAAAAACAGTTGGATCGGGCACCCTGCCTCCTAGATGGCCTGCCCGCAGGACAAGGTCCAAGTTATCCACCCCCGTGCTCGACGTCGCCACGTCGGCCCAGGGGCGGCCGGCGCTACCGCGATCTGCCCGGCCAGGTCCAGCCCCTAAGTGTACTGCCTTTTCCGGGACGACAACAATTATCGCCTACCAACAATCCTCGGATCGAAGTCGCGCCCACACTCGGGGCAGCGCGGCTCCGGCAGACCGTAGAGCAGGTAACCGCACTTCGGACATCTTGGCTCGATGCGTCGCCACCGTTTGCGTCGCTGCAACACCACGGTGAGAGACCAGCCGAAGCCGCCTGTTAGTAACAGCAGCAAGCTCACGAAAATCGCCCAAGCAAGAAGCGGCGCGTACACATACATACGGTTCCCCAGTTGCCAATAGGCCAGACGGGCCAGAGGATCCAATAGCAACAGAATCGTGGCGGTGCAGCCGAAGCCGGCCCAAAAGAGGGCAGCCCATCTTGATCTTGCCCGCGATCTTCTCAATCGATAATTCCCTCACTCCGCGAGAAAGAATGCAGGCACACCCCAGGGCCCGTCCTCGCGCAGCGCATACGTGTACTGGTTCAATTCGTTCGAGGCATATGTCGTCCGCACCGTCGGACTCTCCGCATCCTGCCACTGGCGATTGCCAGGTGAATCGTGTTCGCGCACGCGTCAGGCTTGGCCCTGCCCTTCTCTCGCGCCCTGCTCATGGCAGCGCACTGTGGCCGTCGTCGACCACAAAGCGGTGTTTGGCATAGTCATATACGAACCTATGGCGGTTAGCCCGATACCAGTCGTGCAACCGATCCTCCCATCCGGCGACCTGGCGCGGGGGCAGCGGCGAGTTCCTGTCAAACGCAGCTTGCAGCAACCTGCGGCAGGCCACCTGGTCGGCCTGTGAGGCATACACCTTCGCGATCGCGCCGTCGGGTTCGCCCAGGTACAAATCTGCCGCCAGCCGCTGCATTCTAACAGGGTCCCAGCCCTTCTCGAGCGAGGCCTCGCGGAATGCCAGTGCATCTGGTGCGACCTGCGCGAGCCATTCGTCGAAGTCCCGGTCGTATAGGCGATTGAACCACCTCAAGACGCGTGCGTCCACGATGCCCGGGAAGATCCCCCGCGCGCCGCACACTTCTGGATTGAACACGCGGTCAAAGCACCCCAGCACTAATGTCCCGTAGTCCGCGTTCCCTTCGCGGCACAGGCTCTCCGGGCTTTCGTCGGAGGATGGGGCTGTCGGCAGGTACGCGTTGACCAAAAGTGGAGGGGCTCCGGGCCTCAACTTTCCACTTCGTTGCGCGGTGCATAGGCAGCTCAGTACCTTTGGATTATCGCTATACGCCAAAATCCCGCAAACAATTCCCGCCAACTCGAAGTCACTTGTCTGCTCGAGAACTTCGATCAGTTCCGGCACACCGACGAGCCCCGGATTGCGATCTGCTCCTCGGCATAGGCCACCGGGAACAGCCGATCAACGCACTTCTCGCCCACAATGTCCAGACTTACGCCTTGAATCCGGTTGCGACGGTCGCTGTTGGTCTGGTCTGCTTTGGCCTTCGTGAGCAGCACTGCCAATGGCGTAGTGGACGGCACGGGCGCCGAAGCCCGGCACATGGTCAGCACAAGCACAGGCACCAGCGCCAAGCTCGCCACAACACCTAACCTTTATGATTTGCTTGCGCGTCACGGGCGACACCGACCGCTGGAGTTCCGGGGGCACGATATTCATTTCAGCCACTCGTCTCGCCTTTCGTCTAACGCTGACCGCTGCCGGGCGAAACAAGTCTACCATAGGCGCTGAACCTCTGCCCGTGTCCATACGACGACCTCAGTGTGAGCCGCGCAGCTCAAGGTCGCCAGCACAAACGACTCTCCGCGTCCTGCCACTGGCGACTGCCAATTGAATCGCGGGCCTACCCGCGCGTCCAGCCGTACGGGCCAGACGCCGCTGCGCCGTCGCCCCGTTACCAGGCCCACGCTGCAAGCGCGGACATGCCCCTGGTTAACGACCCCCAGATGCCGGCTGTTTGGCGAAGGCATGCGCGACCGGCGGCGGCATGCCGCGCCCCGCTGTCGCGGGCTTGGGCATGGCACCCAACCTGGTGACACCTGACGCCGCAGCACCCAACGCCGTGACAGGCCTCGTGTGGGTCGCGCGTCGGTGCGCTGCCCGCTGACCGTGCGGGCCACGGTCGCGGCGATTAAAATGCCTGTGCGAATGACGGAGCGGCTTTGGACGTAGCACTGTTCATCACCTGCCTGACCGACTCGTTCTTCCCACGCGCCGGGGAGGCGGTCGTGCGCGTCCTGCGGCACTTCGGCTGCCGCGTGCAATTCCCCGCCGGCCAGACCTGCTGCGGCCAGCCGGCTTACAACAGCGGGTTTCACGATGAGGCCCGCGTGCTGGCGCGGCGCATGATCGAAATCTTTGAACCCTACGAAACCATCGTCAGCCCGTCGGCCTCCTGCGTCGCAATGGTGAAGCAGCACTTCGCCCCCCTTCTGGCGGACGAGCCGGCCTGGCGCAGCCGCGCGGAACGGCTGGCCGAACGCGCGCACGAGTTCGCCACCTTCCTGGTCGACCGGCTGAACGTGGATATCGCCGGTCTGCTGCGCTTCGACGAGCCGGTCACCTTTCACTATCCCTGTCACGCGCGCGGCATATACGGCGCGGAGGATTTGCAGCGCTGGCTGACGCGCGACGGGCAGGTGAATCTGCGCCTGCCGCAGCACGTGGACTGCTGCTGCGGCTTCGGCGGCATGTTCGCCGTCGATTACCCCGAGATCAGCACGGCAATGCTGAACGACAAGCTCGACTTATTGGCGGCCACCGGCGCCCGGCTCGTAATCTGCAACGAAGGCGGCTGCACGCTGCAGATGGCCGGCGGAGCGCGGCGGCGCGGCCTGCCGCTGCGGTTCAAGCATATCGCCGAATGCGTGGCCGACTCGCTCGGCCTGATGAAGGACCGGCCGTGAGTTCGCGCGCCTTTCGCAAACGGGTAACCGCGGCAATCGCCGACCGGCGCGTGGCGGCCGCAGTACACCACGCCACCTGGCACAAGGTCGGTGCGCGCGCCGCCGGCATGCGGATGCTGCGAAATCCCGAGCGTCTGCGCGAACTGGCGGGACAAATAAAGCAGCACACGCTCGAACGCCTGCCCGAATACCTCGAGCAATTCACCGCCAACGTACGCCGCAACGGCGGGCAAGTACACTTCGCCAAGGATGCGGCCGAAGCGCGTCAGCTCATCTGCGAACTGGCCCGCAGTCGCGGCCTGAAGCTGGCCGTCAAGGTCAAGAGCATGACGACCGAGGAAGTCGGGCTGAATTCGGCGCTGGAGGCGGCCGGCGTGCGGGTCTTCGAAACCGACCTGGGCGAATTCATCGTGCAGCTCGACCGCGACCGCCCCAGTCACATCGTCACGCCCATTATCCACAAGGACCGCCGCCAGATTGCCACTGCCATGGCCCGCGAACTGGGCTGCCAGTACACCGAAGACCCGGCCGCGCTCACCATGATCGCCCGCAAGTACCTGCGCGACGTGTTTCGCCGCTGCGACTTGGGCATTAGCGGCGTGAACTTCGGCGTGGCCGAGACCGGCACCATCTGCATTTGTACGAACGAAGGCAACGGCCGCATGAGCACCACGCGCCCGCGCGTCCAGGTGGCTCTCATGGGCATTGAGAAGGTCATACCGCGACTGAGCGACCTGGCGGTGTTCCTGAAGTTGCTGGCGCGCTCCAGCACTGGCCAACCGATGGGCTCGTACACCTCGCTGATCAGCGGCCCGCGCCGGGCCACGGATGCGGACGGGCCGTCCGAGTTCCACCTGGTGCTGCTGGACAATGGCCGGTCGGAGATTCTGGCCGGACCGTTTGCCGAGGTGCTGCGCTGCCTGCGTTGTGGCGCGTGTCTCAATGCGTGCCCGGTATACCGCAACATTGGCGGGCATGCGTACCACAGCGTCTATCCGGGGCCGATCGGCAGCCTCGTGACGCCACTGCTGGACCGGCGCGGCGACCATCACGACTTGCCGCGGGCCTCGAGCCTGTGTGGGGCGTGCCGCGTGGCATGTCCGGTGAACATCGACTTGCCGGAACTGCTGGTCAGGATGCGCGCCGCCGGCCGCGCTTCACAAGGCCGCCTCAAGAAGCTCGGCTTTTTCGGCTGGCTGTGCGCGATGCGTTCCGAGCGGGCTTATCGCGCGGCACAGCGCATTCTGCAAGCCATGCTTTCAGACGATGGTTCGGGATGGACGACAGGCGGCGTTGGCCCGTTAGCAAGCTGGACGGCCGGACGCGACCTGCTGCGCCCGGCGCCGCGCAGTTTTCGCCAACTCTGGCAGGAGGAGCTGCGTGAGCAATCCTGACGCGCTCGGGCCCATGCCGGAAGTCAACAGCGAAAAGAGGCTGACCGCCTTCTTCGACGGCCTGCGGCGCCGCTCGGCCCTGAAGCCACGAACGGAACTACCCACGCTTGAAGCTGACGTGCGACAGGTGGGCGCGAATGCGGATTTGATCTCCCGCTTCGTGGCAGCAGCCACCAGTGCCGGCTTGAAAGTGCACCGCGTCGGCGAGAGCGACTCGATCGCGCGCGTGCGCGAGATCCTTGCCGAATGCGGGGCGAAAACGGTTTACATCGAGCAGAATGCCTGTCTCGGCGGCTCCGGCGCGCCGAACGACTGCGGCGTTGCCGGCCCTGAGATCGAGCAGTTGACGGCAGAGCTCGCGCTCGCCGGGATAACCGTCAAGTCGGATACCAGTGATGAGACGCTCTTCAGCGTGGACGCCGGAATCACTGGCGTCACGTACGCAGTGGCCGAAACCGGCACACTGGTCTGTCAGTCGGGCCCGGGTCTGGCACGCGGCGGCTCACTGATTCCGCCCTTGCACATCGCGCTGCTCAGCGCCGCTAAGATTCTGCCAGACTTGTACGACTGCCTGGCCCTGACCAGTGCCGGCTCGCAGCTTCCGGCCAACGTCAATCTGATCACCGGTCCCAGCAAGACGGCCGATATCGAGGGCATATTGGTAACCGGCGTGCACGGCCCGCGCGAAGTCCACGTCATTCTAATGCAGAATGCAGCGTGAAACATGCACAATTCTGCACAATGACAAAGACAAGATGACCGGCACCACGTGTTCTGCTTTGTCTTGTGTCATTTATCATTCGGCATTCGCCATCTGTTTTCACAGGTCCTCGAGAATCTCTCGCCGTGTCACCAACCGCGTGCCGCGCTGTGAATCGATGCCGCAGGCTTTCAGCCAGCGGGTGCGCAGTTCGGTCTGCAGATCTTCGCTGATGCGGCCGGACCGGGCTGCCACAGTCAACTTGCCGCCCGCCCGCCGCCGGTGTCCGCCGCCGTAGCCCACACCTTCGATGGCTTTGCGCATGAGCTCGGTCGCGTCCCCGCCCGCCGCGGTGGTGCGCACTGAGAAAAGCACGTCGCCGCCCAAGACCGCGGCACACATGAGGCGGTTGACGTCGCGGCAGCGAATCAGCAGATCCGCGACCTCGCCCACGATCTCCGGACCGGCGGCGCGCGGCAGAAAACACAGTGCCGCATCGTCATAGACAAACGTGTTCTTCATCGCCAGCAGCAGATCGGAGAAGTACTCGCGCGAGAGCGGGGCGTTCTCTATTTCGCCCAGCTTGGAAAAGTCCGCGAACCGCATCAGCCAGACGGCCGCCCGCTGATCGACGACTGACATGCGCGGCAGTCCGACCGCATCCGTGCGAATGCCGTACAACAACGCAGTCGCGACCAGCGGCGTCGGCGGCAGGTTCTGCTCGCGCAGGTACAGCGTCACGATAGTGGCCGTCGCCGCCAGATTTGGGCGAATGTCGCGAAAACGCACCCGGTACGGCCGCCCCTGCGGCCGATGGTGGTCGATGACCGCCACCGGTTCGACCCCGGAATTGGCCAACAGGTGGTTCACGGCGGTCGGCACCGAGTCAACCAGAATGACCGCCACGCGCGGATCGCTCACGTCGAGCTCGTCCACGAAATCAATCGGCAGCTTCAGCAGCTCCAGCATGCGCAGATTCTCGCCGCGCATCACCGCCCCGCCGGCCACGATGCGCGCCGGGCGCTTCAGGCGGTATTCCAGCAACGGCGCCAAAGCGCAGGCCGAGGCGATGGCGTCCGGATCGGGACAGTCGTGCGTGACGATCACAAAGCGTTCGTACTCGCTCAGCACTTGCAGCAGGCGGTCCGAACGGCGAGCCCTCTTTACAATCGGCCGCAGCATCTTGTTATCCATGCCAGGGGTATCCAGAAGCGGACTATACGCAACCGGGCCGTGCCCGCAACCGTGCGGCGGCGAGCACGCCTGGCCGCCCACCGCCGAGTTGGGCGCTAGTCAGTCTGAACGAAGGCATAGCGTCGTAGCGGGCCTTCGCGCCGCGTGCTCGAGACGATCTCCAGCCGGACGCCCCGGCTCAGGTCCTGCCCGCTCATCGCCTCCTTGAAATCATCGATATTCTTCACCGGACGGTCCCCAACCACCGTAATCACGTCACCGACGCTCAGACCGGCGCGATCCGCCGGGCTCAAGGGCTCCACCTTGGTGACTACCACGCCGCGCTGCTCGGGCTCGAGGCGCAGCTCTCGTATCAGCTCCGACGTCAGGTCGTGTATGGTGATCCCCATCTTGGTCTGGCTGCCGGCGGGGGGCGTCCTTTCCTCGTGCTTGGCCTTCTGGACCTTTTCGGCCAACTCGCTCACCGTTACTTCCAGCGACATCGGCTTGCCGTTGCGAAAGACTTCCAGCGGTACGCGCGTCCCGGGCTTGGTGTCGGCCACCATGCCGCGCAGGTCGGCGCTCTTGGCCGTCGGCTGCCCGCGGTAGCTGACCACGATGTCGCCGCGCTGCAGGCCGGCTTTTTCGGCCGGCGAGTTTGGAGTAACGTCGGAGACCAGCACGCCGCTGGTGCTATCGTAGCCGAAGGTGCGGGCCAGGCCGGGGTTGAGGTTCTGAATCGCAACGCCCAGCGAGCCGCGAACCACGCGGCCTTCGGCAATTAGCTGCGGCATGATCTTTTCAACCATGTTGGAGGGGATGGCGAAGCCGATACCCATGTAGCCGCCGCTACGGCTGAAGATGGCGGTGGTAATTCCGACCACTTCCCCGCGCAGGTTCACCAGTGGGCCGCCCGAGTTGCCGGGATTGATAGCGGCGTCGGTCTGAATGAGATCTTCGTAGCTGGCGACGCCGACGTTGGAGCGGCCGGTGGCGCTGACGATGCCGGCTGTCATGGTTGACTTAAGTCCGAAGGGATTTCCCACCGCGACCACCCATTCGCCGACGCGCAACGCGTCGGAGTTACCCAGCTTTGCGGGGCGCAAACCGTTGGCGGCGATTTTGATGACAGCCAGGTCGGTCAAAGGGTCGGTGCCGACGACGTCGGCGACAAACTCGCGGTCATCCGGGGTGGGCAGCGTCACGCGCACCTGCTCGGCGTTCTGCACCACGTGCGCGTTGGTCAGGATGTAGCCCTCGGGGCTGACGATCACTCCGCTGCCGAGACCTTCCTGCGTATCGCGGCGCTCGGGAAAGAGCTTCTCAAACAGGTCACCGCCGAAGAACTCACGCAGCTCGCGCGGCGCCCGCTGTGTAACCTCGACGCGTTTCACAGACTCCACATTGACGACCGAGGGCTGGATAGTCTGGGCTACCCGTTCGAAGGCGGCCGACAAGTCCGCCGGGCCATCGTGGCTTGGAGCTTGCTTTTGACCCGCAGCCCCGCGCGGGCCGGAGCGCGGCGCGTCAGAAACAGCCGGCGGCGCGGCTTTAGAGGCGTACGCCCCAGCCCCGGCCGAGGCGCCGAACACCATAGCCAGGACAACTGTTATCAAAGCGCGGCCCAAGACGAGCGAAGCCACTGGGCGTTTCATTCGTCAACTCCTTTCTGGAGCTCATGGCATGCGACTGCAACTTTTCTTTAGGATAGTAGCCGAGGGCCACAGGGCGGCTGCTCAACGGCCGGGTGTGCTGACAGTATGCTAATTCCCGCGGCGGCAGCCGAACTAATATCGTGTGATGCGGGCGGGCATGACCGGCCGCGGCGCCCCGCCGAGCGGGTGCGGCTGCTGCAACTCGGTAAACTATTGGTAATAGTGGGCCTAGCCATTATCTGTGCGCTCATCTGGGGACTTGGATAGCCAGTTTGCCACATTGCCAAGTGGTTGCTGCTTTTGCCGATGAAAGCGGCGTTTGGAGTGCGCCAGGGGCGGTTTGCCAGATTGCCAAGGTATGCGCGCTCGGTTTTGGCAAAGTGCCGCGCTGCGCGAGAGCAGGAGTGAGGTGAAAGGTGAACAGGAGAGGGGGACAGAGGCGGCGCGCGGCGTTACCCCAGGTGATCAAGCGGTCTGATAAAAAGGCGTTTAGCTGCGGGCCTAGGGGGGCAGATGATCAGATACTCATGCTTCTTGTGCACACGATTTTGATAACCTGAGGCGCCGCTGCGCGGAGAGAGTTGATAGGTGAGAGGCGAGCAGGTGAGAAAGCGCGGAGCGGGACGATAGGTGACAGGTAAGGAGGGGACACATTTCGAATACCGCATAGTGGGTGCCTTTCTGCGCGCGGGGCGCGGTTTCTGCTAGGTATTCTATGAAGCTGTCAGCTCTCAGCTATCAGCCTTCAGCCAGAGTGCGCGGATTGTGCGTGGTTGCGCGCCAATGGCGGGGAGACGCTGCTTGGGGTGATAAAGTGATAAGGTGATAGGGTGATAAAGAAAGCTTTCAGCCCTCAGCCTGTCAGCTAACCGCCAAGACGCCAGAGGAGGAGGCAAGGGGCAAAAATTAGCTGCGTCTGCGGCCCGATTTCGTGTTCTTGCGCTGCCTTCGTCCGCCCTCCGGGCGGAAAGAGAAGTTGTTCATCGCCCACCAGGGACTTCGTCCCTGGCAACGTTCGCTCGCCCTCCGGGCGGGAAAATAGTTATTCATTGTCTTCCAGGGACTGACGTCCCTGGCAACACTCGTCCGCCCTCCGGGCGGAAAGATAGGTTGTCCATTGCCCACCAGGGACTTCGTCCCTGGCAACATTCGCTCGCCCTCCGGGCGGGAACAGAAGTTGTTCATTGTCCGGTCATGGGCGCAACTTCTTGTGCGTTGAATGAACCCAATCTGCAATCTTCGCCCGCGATGCGGCATCGCTGGCGGTCCGACTTGTCCTGGCGAATATCTGCGACACTTAATTGGCGCGCTGCTCTGGCGTCGTAACTCATGGGCTAATCGCCGCGGCCCTTTTTTCCATCTTTACACCTGCGGCCCCGGCAGCAAAGTCAGCAAGCGGCGTAGGAGTTGCCTCAGTTCCGCTGTTGGTAATGGGCTGTGCTCGTAGTTTACCGACAGCTTATTTTTCTTATCCCAAGCGATCTTCACGTGCGAGCGCAGGGCGATCAGTACGCCTGTGATCAAGAGCGTCGCACCGATGGCGCCTAGCTCAAAGGTCGTGCGTTGAGGCGGGGCGGACAGCATGGTTGTCAGCGGTTGCCGATAGTCGGGATCGGCGGCCAAGAGCAGCAGTGTTTGGCGTGCCGCTTCCCCGTATTGGGCCGCGTCAGGCGTAGCGCCTCGCGCCGGCGGAAGCTGGAGTTCGCTGCGCAGTGCGGCGCAAAGCTCCAGCCAGGGCGGCGAGTCCTCCACCTGGGCCTGGCGGCCGCGGGCGATGGCTGAGAGGATGCGGAGGGCGGTGGCGTCGTCGAGGGCGGTGATGGCGGTGGCGAGTTGCGTCTGGTGCGGGGTGGTTTCCGGCATTTTCGATCTCCTTCTGTTTGGTGCTTCGGCTGGCGCGAGGGCGTTGTGCGGGCCCCGGCGCGCGTTAGGATGGGCTTTCGTTCGGGTCAATCTTTGGCAGATCGCCCAGGCCGGCTTCATGCCACCTGGCTGCGAGCTTTTCGCGTGTGTGCGCCGGGGCGTTGCGGTAAGTCACCATGAAGTTGGAGGCGTTTCGGGCGGCTTCGTGCTGGTCGTTGCAGCGTGCGAAGGCCGTGATGCAGCGGATCAGCCATTGTCCCGATTCCTCGAAGCGTTCCTGCAACCCGGCGAGGATGCCGAGCTGGCCATACGTGCTCGCCGCGCCGTGCTCGTTGCCCTGCTTCTCGTTGATCGCCAATGCCTTGCGGTACCACTGCTCGGCGGCGGCGAAGTCGCGCTGCTCCTGGGCGATGATGCCCAGTTGGTGGTAGGCGCCTGCTTCGCGTTCTTCGTCGCCCGCGTCGCGCCGGGCGTCGGCCAAACGGGTAAACAGGCGCGCCGCGCCGGCGAAGTCGCGTGTGTTCTGGGCATAGGCGGCCAGGGACTGGACCAGCGCCGCGAAAGGCGTGTCCAGCTTCAGACGCTCGGCTTGGGTCAGCGCGTGGTGGAAATTGGCGCCGTGCACGTGGAACGGCACGCGCTGTTCGTACAACTCGCCCGGGGCGAGGGCACCGGCAAAGCGGGCCATCACGTCCACGAAGGCGCGGGTCCAGAGGTCGAGGAGGGCGGGGTCCGCGGCGCGTGCGATGCTGGCGCGCAGATAGCCGGTCAGAGCGGGGTGCAACTCGAAGATTCCGTTTCCGCGGTCGCGCACCAAGCCGGCCCCCTCCAAAGCCCGGCTCAGGCGGTCAATAGTGGGGCGCGTCATGCTCGGATCGGCCTGGTTGGCCATTGCCTCCAGGAGTGGCGACCCCAGTTTTCCAATGCGGCGAGTACGTGCTCGGCGTGGTCGGTCTCCGGGTGGAAGGGGTATTCCAGGAAGTCTTCCAAATACCAACGCAGTTCGCGGATGAGGTTGCTGTTGGGACGGCCCTCAACTGGGAAGGTGTTCGGCGGCTGGACCGCGGCGGCGGGGGCGCGCTTGGCGTCGTCGCTGCTCAGGCGAATGACCTCGAACTGGGGCGGGTCTTGTCCAGCTATGTGTTGGATACGCAAGGTGCTCATGGATGCGGCTCCCCGTTTGCCGCCGGGAAGGCGCTTACGTCACGCGATTGGCCAAGGTGGCGTTGAGAGGAACGATTGCACAATAGCGGAGGGGGAATGTGGGGTCAACGGCAGACAGTGGAGAGTCGGAGGAGACAGTACAGGGGCAGGTCGCGCGTGGCGAGGAGCGGGCAATTTCGGAGCAGTGGAGTCCAGAGTGAGTGCGGGTGAGCGGCCGGCGATAGGACCAATAGAACGGATAAGACGAATGGGCCTTGCGGCGCGCGGTGCGGGCACTGCCGGAGGCGGTTGCGTCCGTGGTGGAGCATGCGCTGGAGACGGGGATGTAGGCCGGTCGTTTTCCGAAAGCAGGCACAGACAGCAGGCGCGGCGAGGCCGCACCCTGCAATGAGGGGCTGGCCCTCGCCCGCACGCAATAGCCGAGGGCTTGAGGGCCGCTGCCCAATGGCGGCCCGAGGTGCTGACAGTATGATGTTCGCCGGGGCGGCAGCCCGGACTAATATTGTGTGATGCCGGCCGGCACCGAAGAAACCCGGCCGCGCTACGCCCGAGAAGGCAAGTGCGTTGAGAGGCGATGAATCTCGGTAAACTACTGGTAATAGCGGGCCTGACACTGGTCATTATCGGTGCGCTCATCTGGGGACTTGGCCGGCTGGGCATCCGGCGACTGCCGGGGGACATCTACTATCAAAGCGACAACGTCCGCATCTATATCCCCATCGTCACGTGCCTGGTGCTATCAATTCTGCTGACGGCGGTCATTTGGATCTGGCAGTGGCTGGGCCGGCGCTGATTCAGGCTCGGAGAACTCATCGCCGCCGGAGTGCGCCGGAAGCGGAATAGGCCGCGCGTCGGGCGACTTCTCCCGTTTCATCTCGGCGAATTTCTCCTGGTCGAGCAGACGTTCAAATGTCTGCCGGTCGATTGTCTCGCGCTGCAACAGCTCGCCGGCGATCCGCTCCAGCTCGTCGCGGTGCTCGGTGAGCAGGGACCGGGCCTTCTGGTGACACTCATCCAGGATGCGGCGCACCTCCTCGTCCACTTCGCGGGCCGTTTCCTCGCTGCAGTCGCGTTGCATCAGCCCGTCTTCTCCGGGAAGGCGCCCATCCCGAACCGCGCACTGGATAAGCCCCAGGCGCTCGCTCATCCCGTACAAACAGACCATTTGCCGCGCCAGCGTCGTGGCGCGTTCCAGGTCACTCTGGGCGCCGGTCGAAATGGTATTGAAAATCACTTCCTCCGCCGCACGCCCCCCCAGCAGCCCCGTGATCCGGTCGATCAACTCCTCGCGCGTCATCAGAAACTGGTCCTCCGTCGGCATCTGCAGGGTGTAGCCGAGCGCGGCCCGCCCGCGCGGCACGATGCTGATCTTGTGTACCGGGTCGGTGTGGCGCGAGTAGGCCGCGACGATCGCGTGCCCGACCTCGTGATACGCGACGCGCCGTTTCTCGGCATCGTTCAGGCGGCGGCTCTTGCGTTCCGGACCGGCCACGACCTTCTCCACGGCCTCCTCCAGGTCCGACTGCATGATGCGTTGATGGCCCTTGCGCACCGCCAGCAAGGCCGCCTCGTTCAGCGCATTGGCCAGATCGGCCCCGGAGAAGCCGGGCGTGGCCTGCGCGATGCGCCGCAGGTTCACCTCGGGATCCAGCGGCTTGCCGCGCGCGTGAACCCGCAGGATCGCTTCGCGTCCGTTCAAATCCGGCGCATCCACGATCACTTGCCGGTCAAAGCGCCCCGGCCGCAACAGCGCCCGGTCGAGCACGTCCGGCCGGTTGGTGGCGGCCAGGATGATCACGCCGGTATTGGCCTCGAAGCCGTCCATTTCGACCAGTAGCTGGTTCAGCGTCTGTTCGCGTTCGTCGTTGACCGCGCCCACGTGAAAGCCGCGCTGCCGCCCGATGGCGTCGAGCTCGTCGATGAAAACTATGCACGGCGCCTTCTGCTTGGCCTGCGCGAACAGGTCCCGCACGCGGGCCGCCCCCACGCCCACGAACATCTCAACGAAGTCGCTGCCGCTGATTGAGAAGAACGGCACGTGTGCCTCGCCCGCCACGGCTCGCGCCAGCAGCGTCTTCCCCGTCCCCGGCGGCCCGGTCAGCAGAATGCCCTTCGGAATCTGCGCCCCCATGACGGTGTAGTGTTGCGGCTGCTTCAGAAAATCGACCACTTCCTTGAGCTCAGCTTTGGCCTCGTCCGCCCCGGCCACGTCGTTGAACGTCACGCCGGTGGACCGGTCAGGAACGATGCGCGCCCGGCTCTTGCCGATGGTCATGACCTGACTGCCGGCGCCCCGCAAGAATCGCGACAGGCCAAACCATAGCAGCACTATCAGCCCCAGCGGGAATATCCAGGCCCAAATGAACTCGCCGACCTTGCTGGGCAGAACGCCTTTGAACTGCACCCCGGCCGCGTGCAGCTCCTCCGTCAACTTCGGGTCTTCAACCCGGACGGTGCGGAAATTGAACTTGTCGGGCAACTTCTCCGTCGTTGGCTGCGTGGTCCCGCTCTTGAGCTCAATTACTCCGCGAATCTCGTTCTGCCCGATCGCGGCCTCGACCACCTCACCCTTGGCCAAGAACTCCTTAAATTCACTGTAGGGGATCTGCCGCACCTCGGTCCGGCCGAACGAGCTCTGCCACAAGAACAGCAACCACAGCGCCAGCAGCAGGTACCAAAACAGAAACTGCCAGCGTTGCCACCGGCTGCGCGGGCGCGGGCGGTGCGGTTCAGGCGGCGCTTCATACGGCGGCATCAATCGCCCTCCCCCGGTTCCGTCCGGGTGCGCGGTTTTTCCAAGTCGGCGATGATGTGACCACGCCGAAATACCGTCACGTGCCCAGTGGACTGACTGACGGCGATCGCGACGGCGTTCGTGACGGCCGTAATCCCCGCGGCCGCCTGGTGCCGCGCTCCCAAGCCGGCCGGCAGGTCATGAATGTCGCGCGTCGACGCGGTCAGGTAGGTACCCGCCGCCTCGATCACGCCGTCGCCGCGGATTATGAACGCGCCATCAATCGAAGACAGTTCCTTCACGGTCTCCTTCAGCTCGGGCGCGAGAATATTGCGGGCTTCCTCAGGATAGCCCTTAAATGGATTCAAGATTAGCTGCCGCGACAGTGCCAACACGTTCTGGGTGTCCCCGACCACAAACAGTCCGCCCACCGTTTTGCCTTCGCGGCCTTCGTAGCCCAATTCGGCCGCGATGCTCAGCACGCGTTCCAGCACGTCCGGGCGCACGTCGCGCGACAGGTCCGATTCAGTTGCGGCGTCCAGCGGCATGTCTAACTCGGAGCGCACGTGCAGCACCAGCAACGTGTCCAGCGAGCTGCCGCCCGGCACGCCGGTCAACACGACTACCACCTCATCCGGTTCGATGAGTTTGCGCGACACCGCCAGTAGAATCGCGACCTGCGCCTGCCCCATGCGGCTGAGCCGCACGTTCGGCACGCGCAGAATGCGATGGCCCCGCTCCTCGTGCTGTTCTTCCTGGCGGCGAGTTTTCGTGACGTAAAGCAGCCGCGACGCAATCTCGGGCGGCAGCTCGAGCTCGTGCGCATCAAGCGCTTCGGCGTACACCAGGGCAGCCGCCGCGCCGCATTCTTGAATAAGCTGCGGCAGCGTTCTGATGAGCGCGTCCCGGATGCGGCGCTCGATGCTGACCAACGTGACCGGCGCCGCAAGCTCGTCGCGCCGCACGATTTGGCTTGCGTCAGAAGCCATAAACAACACTCGAAAACTCGACCAGGTTTCGGGGCGAATACATGACGTTCTCGATACCGGCCATTTCCCGACGCTACGATGTTATGCGCGAAACGTTCTGTATCCGGCTGCTTGTCTTATTGCCGGCCGCGGGCATAATCGCGCCCCGCGTTGGCGGACCATCGACGAGGTTTCAGACAAAGGTAATGCATGAGCAACATAGGCCTACTCAGCGGGCTGCCCACCGAGTTCTCCCGCACATACGTGGCCAAAGAAACGGAATTTGCTGACTGGCCGACGGCCGAGAGTTACTACCGCGAGTTACTCGGGCGTAACGTCGGCTCAGCCGCGCAGCTCGAGCGTTGGCTGTACGACGCCAGCGAACTGGAGGCTTGCCTGGATGAGGAGCGCTGCGCGCGCTACGTCGAGGCCACCCGGCAAACCGATGATGAATCGCGCCAGCAGCGCTACATCCAATTCGTCGAGCAGGTCGAAGCGCGCCAGAAGCCCTGGCACAACAAGCTGCTCCGCCGCCTGCTGGAATTGGCCGATCAGTTTCCGCTGCCGCCGCTGCGCTACGAGGTCCTGCTGCGCCGCGCTCGCAATCGCACCGAACTGTACCGGGAAGAGAACATCCCGCTGCTGACCGAGGAGGCAAAGCTGGTCAGCGAATACCAAAAGATCACCGGCGCCATGACTTGCCGCTACGACGGCCGCGAGCAGACGCTGCAGCAGATGGCCCGCTACCAGGAGGAAACCGACCGCAGCGTGCGCGAGGAAGCCTGGCGCCTCATGGCAGACCGCTTCCAGCAGGATGCCGAGCGCCTGGACGAACTCTTCGTCAAAATGACGGTCTTGCGCGACCGCATCGCCCGGAACGCCGGCTGTGCCGATTACCGCGACTACAGTTTCAAGAACTACGGCCGCTTCGACTACACACCCGCGGATTGCCTGGCTTTTCATGACGCTATCGAGCGCTGCGTCGTACCCGCGGCCCGCGAGTTGGCCGAGCAACGCCGCCGCAAACTGGGCCTGAAAGCCCTGCGGCCGTGGGACTTCAACGTCGATCCGGCTGGCCGCCCGCCGCTGCGACCGTTTGAGAATGTGGACCAGCTTGTGCAAGGTTGCAGCCGGATCTTCCAACGCGTGAACCCGGAGCTGGGCCGCATATTCGACAAGCTGGCCAGCCTGGGCGTCCTGGACCTCGACAGCCGCAAGGGCAAAGCGCCTGGCGGCTATCAAGAGACCTTCGCCGAGCACCGGCTGCCGTTCATCTTCATGAATGCAGTAGGTACCGACAACGACGTTCGCACGCTGCTTCATGAAGGCGGGCACGCCTTCCACAGTTGGGCCTGCCGCAACGAGCCGCTGTTGCCCTACCGCAGTGCCGACGGGGCGATCGAGTTCGCCGAGGTGGCCTCGATGGGCATGGAATGCCTGGCCCTGCCGCATGTGGAGATTTTCTTCGGCCCGGAAACGCAACGGGCCAACAAACGCTATTTTGAGCGGATCGTGCAGTTCTTCCCGTACATGGCGCGCGTCGACGCGTTCCAACACTACGTCTACACGCACCTGGACGCCGGCCTCAGCGGCTGGAAGGACCACTGGCAGGCCCTGACGCGCCGCTTCTCGCCCGAGGTTGATTGGTCCGGCCTCGAAGCATACGACAGCCGGTCATGGCAGCGCAAGCTGCACATTTACGAGGTCCCCTTCTACTACGTCGAGTACGGAATCGCGCAGCTCGGGGCCCTGCAGGTCTGGCGCAACTCCCTGCGCGACTACGCCCACGCCGTGGCCCTTTATCAGAACGGCCTGGCCCTCGGCGGCTCGCGACCGCTGCCGGAGCTCTTCGAAGCCGCCGGCTGCCAGTTCGACTTCACCGAAGCGACTCTGCGGCCCCTGATAGAAGCCGCTATGGCCGAGACCGGCGCCGGCGCACCGGGTGCCATACGCGAACCGTGAGCGTCGGGTCCCAAACCCGAACCGTAACCGTCGGGTGCCATGCCCAAGCTGTAAGCGCGGGCATGCCAGGACGCCACCTCCCCGCATTCCCACTTTCCCACCCTCGGGTACGCGCCCGACGACCCCGCCGATGGTAGCATGTTTGGTTTGGCTTGCCGAACTCGCGGCGGAGGACGAGGAGTACGTGACGCTCGAAACAGCGACAGAAACAGAAAAGAGCGGCTTCGTGCCCCAGCGGCCACATGAGTTGAGTGAAGTGCACCCGCGCCAAGCACGCCGGCCCTGGCTGCGAAAGCTGATCCCCGCGGCGCTCATCGTCCTTGCCCTGGCCGGTGTGTACTGCATCGCCATGCTCCCCAAGGCGGCTGATGACGCTCCCCCAATCGAGATTCCACCAGTAAACGTGTCGGTAATGACCGTTACCGCCGTGCCCGAAATGCCGGACTCAGTCACGCTCAGCGCCGTCGTCGAGCCCGACTACGTCGTCCGCGTCGCGGCGGAAGTCGCCGGCCGCATCGAAAAATGGGGCCAGCGGCGCTCGGACGCCTACTGGCTGGGGCGCCACTATCCGGCCGGCACGACCGTTCTGGAGGGCGAGCCCGTCACCGAGGGCGACGAAATCCTGTACCTCAATACGGATCTGCTCAAAGCGCGTTTCGACCGGGCTGTGGCTCAATATGAGTTCGACGAGCGCGAGTGGCGTCGCATCTTGAACCTGTCCGAAACCGGGGCGACCACAACCAACGAACTGGCCGACGCACGCACCAAGCGCGACATGAGCAAGGCCGTCCTGGAAGAGGTCACGCGTCAACTTGAGCGGGCCGTCATCGTCGCCCCGATCAGCGGCGTCCTGAATAAGCAGTGCATGAAGATCGGCGAATACGCCAGCCCCGGCGAACGCGTGGCCGAAATCGTCAAGCTCGACATCATGAAAGTCGTCGTGGACGTGCCCGAACGCGACGCGCCCTACCTGAAGATCGGCGACCTCGCCACCATCTTCACCGGCCCGCCGCGCGAGGCCGAGCTAACCGGGAAAATATCGTACATCAGCGAACTGGCTCACGCGGGCAGCCGCACCACGCGCGTCGAAATCGCCGTCGAGAACCGCAACCAGTTGCTGCGCAGCGGGCAAATCGTGCGAACGCGGCTGACGCGGCGCATGCTGCAAAATGTGATCATGATCCCGCTGGGAGCCGTCATACCGCTCGAAGACGGCAAACTGGTTTACATAGTGAAGGACGGCAAGGCCGAACGGCGCGACGTGCAGCTCGGCTTCATCCGCGCTCGCGAGGTGCAAGCCGTCAGCGGCCTCGAGCCCGGCGACCTCCTGATAGTTGAAGGTCACCGCTACGTCGGCCCCGGGCAGGCCGTACGAGTCGTGGGAGAGTACTAGCATGCCACGCGCCAGCGTCAGCGCCCCCGCACTTCCCACATTCCCACATTCCCGCATTCCCACTTTCGCCCGGGTGCCATGCCCAAGCTCTAAGCGCGGGCATGCCAGGACGGCCCCTCCCCACATTCCCACATTCCCACTTTCCCACTTTCCCACATTCACACGACGGAAGGCCGGGCCGCAGCCGTGATCCTCTCCGACCTGGCCGTCAAGAACCGCACTACTGTCTGGGTCTTTTCCCTGCTGGTAGTGGTCTTCGGACTGTACAGCTACTTTACCCTGCCGCGCGAAGCTTCTCCCGACGTGCCGATCCCGATCATTCTCGTCTCAACAATCTACGAGGGCGTCGCCCCGCAGGACATCGAGTCGGCCGTCACCATCAAGCTCGAACGCCAGTTGGCCGGCCTCAAAGGCGTCAAGGAGATTTCCTCCCACAGCGCCGAGGGCATCTCGATCATCGTCATCGAGTTCCTGCCCAACGTGAAGATCGATGACGCCATGCAGTACGTCCGCGACAAGATTGACCTGGCTAAGAAAGACCTCCCTCAAGAGGCCGAGGAAACCACACTCACCGAAATCAACGTCGCCGAGTTCCCCATCCTGATGGTCAACATCTCTGGGGATGACTCGCCCTGGCGGCAGCGGCTGCTCGCCGACCGCCTGGAGGACGAGATCGAGGCCATCCCGGGCGTGCTGAACTGCGACGTGCTGGGCGCGCTGGAGCGCGAAATCCGCTTGGAGATCGACCAGGACAAGGTTGCCGCCTACGGCCTGACCATCCCGGAAATCCTCAAGCTCATCCCGTCGGAGAACGTGAACATCTCCGCCGGCGGCCTCGATACCCCCGGCACGAAATTCAACGTCCGCGTGCCGGCCGAATTCGTCGAACCGGAAGAAGTGGATGAGCTCATTATCGCTGAGCGCGACGGCCACCCGATTTACCTCACCGACGTCGCCGCGGTGCACGACACATTCAAGGACCGGGTCGCCTTCTCGCGCATGAACGGCAAGGAGAGCATCACCGTCTCCGTCCAAAAGCGGTTGGGCGAGAACATCATCGACATCACGGACGCCGTGAAGCGGGTGCTGGCCGAATTCCAGCGCCGCGCCCCGGCCGGCATGCGCTTCGAGATCACCCTCGATCAGTCCAAGGACATTCGCTCGATGGTGGCCGATCTGGAGAACAACCTGATCTCCGGCATGATCCTGGTAGTGGCCGTCATGGTGATCTTCATGGGCTGGCGGCCGTCGCTGATCGTGGCCCTCGAAATCCCGATGAGCATGCTGCTGACCTATACCACGCTGCAGTTGCTGGGCTACACGCTGAACATGATCGTGCTGTTCAGCCTGATCATGGCCGTCGGCATGGTGGTCGACAACGCCATCGTCATGGTCGAGAACATCTACCGCCACTACCAGCTCAGCGGCCGCCGCATCCAAGCCGCCATGACGGGCGCCGGCGAGGTCGCCTGGCCGGTCATCACCTCGACGCTGACGACCGTGGCGGCCTTCGCTCCGCTGATCTTCTGGCCGGGCATCATGGGCGGGTTCATGAAGTACCTGCCCATCACGCTGATCATCGCGCTCCTGTCGTCGCTGCTGATCGCGCTGGTCGTCAATCCGATGCTCAGCTCGATCTTCGTCCCCCGCGAGAAAGCGCGCCGGCCAAGCCGCGTTATGCACGGCTACCGGCGATTGCTGGCGACCGCGCTCGAACATCGCTTTACCACGCTTTGCCTTGCAGTCCTGCTGCTGGTCGGCCTGGTAATCCTGTACGGCAAACAGGGGCATGGCGTAGAGCTCTTCCCCGAATTCGATCCGCGCCGCGCCATCATCGACATTCGCTGCCCGCAGGGCACGAACATCCGCGAAACCGATCGCCTGGCCCGCACCATCGAGCAGCGCCTGCAGCCGTTCGCCGCCGATTTCGAACGCGTCATCACCAACGTCGGGTACAGCGGCGGGGGGGAAGGCAGTCTCGGCGGCTCGACGGCCGGTGAGCACCTGGCCAACATCGTCCTGACTTTCCACGACTACGAAGTCCGCCGCCGGCCCTCGACCGAGGCTATTGCGGAGATCCGGCAAGCTATCGCCGACCTGCCCGGGGCGGAGATCAAGGTCCAGAAGCAGGAGGAGGGGCCGCCCACCGGGGCCGCGGTCACGGTCCGCCTGGTCGGCGAGGACTTCAAGGTGCTCGAAAACCTCAGCGAACAGGCCCGCAATCTGATTGCGAATGTGCCCGGTCTGGTCAACCTGCGCAGCGACCACGAGGCCGCCCGGCCCGAACTGGCCTTTCGCGTGGACCGCCGCCGGGCGATGCTGCTGGGCGTCAACACCGCCACGGTCGGCAACTTCCTCAAGACGGCCGTGTTCGGCTCGGAGGTGGGCAAGTACCGCCAGTACAACGATGAGTATGACATCACCGTGCGGCTGCCGCTTTCGCAGCGGCAGAGCATCGACGACCTATTCCGCCTGCGCGTGCCGAACGCCAACGGCGAAGCGGTGCCGCTCAGCTCGCTGGGCGACTTCGAGTACACCGGCGGGTACGGCACTATCAGCCGGATCAACCAGAAGCGCGTCATAACGCTGTTGGGCGACGCCGAGGGGCGGCTGGATACGGCGGTGCTGGCCGACGTGCAGGAACGCCTGAAAGAGCTCAATCTGCCGCTGGGGTACGAGGTGCGCTATGCGGGACAGAAGGAGGAGCAGGACGAAGCGCAGGCCTTCCTGACGAAGGCGTTCTTCATCGCGCTGTTCTTGATCTTGATGATCCTTGTGACGCAGTTCAACACGCTGATCGTGCCGCTCATCATCATGACCACCGTGATTCTCTCGCTGATCGGCGTGTTCGCGGGACTGCTGATTTGCAAGATGCCCTTCGGCATCATCATGACCGGCATCGGCGTAATCAGCCTGGCCGGCGTGGTGGTGAACAACGCCATCGTGCTGCTCGACTACACCCGGCAACTGCAACGCCGCGGCATCGATCTTATCGCGGCCTCGATCGAGGCGGGCGCGACCCGCTTGCGGCCGGTACTGCTCACGGCGTGTACGACGATCCTGGGCCTGATCCCGATGGCCCTGGGCATGAGCTACGACTTCCACAAGTTCGAATGGGCGTGGAAGAGCGAATCGAGCCAATGGTGGGCCAGCATGGCCATCGCGGTCATCTTCGGTCTGACGTTCGCCACGATTCTGACGCTGGTGGTGGTGCCGTGTCTCTACGTCATGCTCACTCGCCTGACCACGCGTCTGGGCCTCGGGCAAGCGGCGGAAGAGGACGAAATTCCCGCTGACGCATGTGAGGTGATAAGGTGATAAAGTGATAGCGTGATAAAGGACGGTCCGCCGAGCCCCCTTATCACCCTATCACTTTATCACTCTATCACCCATCATCAGCCCCAGCAGCAGGGGCAAATAGAGGTTGCTCGCCAGGAACACGCGCCGCGCGCCGCTCACGCTCCGCGCCCGGCCCCAGCCGACGGACACCAACAATAGCGCTCCGCCCAGCACGACCGACCCGGCGGCGTATGCCGGGCCGCAAACGCCTGCCAGCGCCATCCCGTATGCCGCCGGAATCAGCAGCGCACAGCAGGCCGCGACCACGAGGCAGGTCACTCTGCCGCTGCGATCAGCGACTGGCAGCATCCGAAAACCCGCTCGCGCGTAGTCTTCACGATAGACCCACGCCAGCGAGAGAAAATGCGCGATCTGCCATACGAACAGCAATCCGCCCAGCGTCAACGCCCCGACTTCGATGCGCCCCGTCGCCCCCGTCCATCCGATTATCGGCGGAAGCGCCCCCACCAGCCCGCCGACCAGCGTGCTCAGCGGCGTCACCGGTTTCAGTGGAGTGTACAGCCCGACGTAGATCACGAGGTTTACGGCCGCCAGCCATGCACTCAGCCCGTTCACCATCCACCAGAGCAGTGCCCATCCCGCCACTCCGCTGGCGAGGCCGAAAACGCGGGCCGCTTCAAGGCTCAGCGCCCCGCTCGGCAACGGCCGCCGGCAGGTGCGCATCATCCGGCTGTCGCGCGAAACCTCCCAGCACTGGTTCAGCGCGGCCGACCCGCACGCGGTCAGAGCCGTCCCTAATAGCGTCCAGAGCAGCCGTTTCCAATCGATGTCGTTGGACGCGAGCACGAATCCGCCCAGCGTGGTCAATAGCACCATGGCGCAGACGCGCACTTTGGCCAATTCGGCGTAGAGGGAAAGCAGGCGGCGAGTCTGGCCGCCGACGGCGGCGCGGTCAGTCACGGCGACGGCGCGATCACTTGGCTCGACCGTACGATCACCCGGCTCAACGGCGCGATGGCCTGGCTCAACGGCGGGATCGGCAAAATCCAACGTGGCGGGTGGCGCGGGCAATCGATGCTTCCTTCCAATAGCTACGACTGATTGTACGAGCGCCGATTTTGTTAGCCACTGACTGTGGGACGGTGGGAAAGTGGGAATGCGGGAATGTGGGGAGGTGCCGTCCTGGCCCGCCGAGACGGCCGTTAAGAGAGGGCATGCCCGCGCTTACAGCTTGGGCATGGCACCCTCCTTGAGCACGCTTGGCACCCGCCTTGTGCACGCTTGGCACCCACCTGGCGCACGTTTGGCCTGGTCGAGGCCGGTCGCGGGACGCGCGAGCGGAAACGCGGGATGGAGGTTTGAAGAGGCATCATCGAGAACTATCAGCTACTGTGGATGGCATGGCGGACAACATGTATTGTGCACGGCATGGACGGACGGATCATCCTCGAAACTGAGCGCGTCGTGCTGCGTGAAGTGACGCTGGCCGACCTCGACTTCGTCGCCGACCTGCTCGGCAATCGCGAAGTGATGCGCTTCTGGCCGCGGCTGCTTTCGCGCGATGAAGCCCGGCAGGGACTGCTGAAACATCTGGCCGACTATCAGCGCTATGGCCACGGCTACTGGCTCGCCGAGAACCGGCAAACGGGCGAGCCCATTGGCCAGGCCGGCCTGCTGATGAGCGAAGTCGAGGGCGTGGTGCATCCGGCACTGGGTTACATGCTTCATCGGCCATTCTGGGGGCAGGGCTACGCGACGGAAGCCGGCGCCGCGGTCCTGAGGTGGGCGTTCGAGCAGCGGGACTACCAGCGCGTGATATGCCTCATTCGGCCCGAGAATATTCCGTCACTACGTGTCGCGATTCGCCTGGGGCTGCGGCCCGAAAGCTACGTTGTGTTTAAGGGTTTCAATCACCTGGTCTTCGCGGCGCGGCGCACCGGTCCTTGAGTTGGGGACCGGTTTTCACCCAGTGGCCCTCTCCAAAAGCAGTTAAACGGCCGGTCGCCCGCCAAAAAAGGCAACCGCGGGCCGATACTCCTCGCCGAGAGGGTCGCCTCTTCTGCACGCGGCGCGTTGACGTTGGCGGGAACTCTGTATACACCATGCGTCATGGCCACAAAAGCCCCAATACGGCTGGTCGTTGTTACGCCCGAGCGCCAGGTGGTGTCGGAACAGACCGCTTCGGTAGTGTTCGCCGCGCACGATGGCGAGTTAGGCGTGCTGCACAACCGCGCGCCACTCATGTGTGAGCTGGGCATCGGGCAACTCCGGTACGAAGCCGGCGGCCAGACGCGCCGTTGCTTCGTTGACGGCGGCTTCGCGCAGGTGCGCGAGGACACAGTAACCATTCTTGCACATCAGGCGATCCCAGCCGAACAGGTCACGCCCGAGATGGTTGGTGAGGCCGAGCGCAAGCTGGAAGAGCTGCGTGGCACCGGCCCCGAGGCGCAGGAAGAGCGGAGCAAGGCGCAACAGCGGGCGAGTGCGCTGCGCCGGATTCTCGCAAACGAGTAAGCAGGCAAACGAGCAGGAAGACCAGAGCCGGGGCGTGTCGCCCCGGAATCGACCAGGTGCCCCCAGCACGCGGGCCACCCAGCGCCCGCCACAATTAACTAACCAGCCAATTGCTGATATCCGGCGGCAACCGGGCCGGCATCGCCGGAGCCGCGCGGTTCGAGCATACCGACCAGGCGGCCGTCTTTAAGAATCAGCACGCGATCGGCGTAAGCGGCGCCCAGGGCTTCGTGCGTCACCATGAGAATTGTCTTGCCCTGCTCGAGCACGATTCTGCGCATGAGCTGCCAGATTTCGACCGATTGGCGCGAGTCAAGATTTCCGGTGGGCTCGTCCGCCAGAACGATGGCGGGGTCGTTGAGCAGAGCGCGGGCGATGGCCACGCGCTGCTGCTCGCCGCCCGAGAGAGCGTCGGGGCGGTGGTCGGCGCGTTCCTCCAGGTGGACGGCGCGCAGCAGGTCGTCGATTCGCGTCTGAAACTGATCGGGGTTTTGGCCGTCCACCAGCAGTGGCAGCGCGACATTCTCGCGGGCCGAAAGGGTCGGCAATAGGTTGTACTCTTGAAAGATTATTCCCAGCCGCCGGCGTCGGAAGAGGGTTCGTTGCCGATCTGAAAGAGCCCCCAGGTTCACGTTCTCAACGAGCACCTCGCCGGAGGTTGGCTGAGTCAGGCCGCCGATCAGGTGCAGCAGCGTGCTCTTGCCGGAGCCGGAAGCGCCCATGATGGCGATGAAGCAGCCGGCCGGCACGGTGAAGCTGACGCCATTCAGAGCCGTAACCGGGCGGCCTGAGGTGGCGTAAACCTTGACCAGGTCGCGGACCTGGACGATCTGCGAGTCGACGTCCGCAGACTCAGCGTCAGGGCTGTCCTTAATCTCGGGGTTCATCCGCAAGGCAGTTTAGGCGCGCAGCAAGCGCCGCACAACGCGTTCCACGCCCCTCGCCTCTAGATCCCTCGATCCCTAGATCCCTGATCCCTAAATCCCTACGCATGAATTTCGCGCCCGCTCACCGCCAGGGCCGCTTCCTTCAGCGCTTCCGCCAGCGTCGGATGCGCGTGCGAGCAGCGGCCCAGATCCTCGGCGCTCGCGCCGAAGGCGATGGCCACGGCCGCTTCGGCAATCAGGTCGCCGGCACGCGGACCGATTATGTGTACGCCAAGCACGCGATCTGTCTTAGCGTCGGCCAAGATCTTTACGCGGCCGTCAACCTGACCGAGCGCGCGGGCCCGGCCGTTGCCGCGGAACTGAAAGACGCCCTTTTTGTACTCGGTGCCCAGTTGCTTGAGCTGCTCTTCGGTCTTGCCCACGCCGGCCACTTCGGGCTCGGTGTAACAGACGGCGGGGATGGCATCGTAATTGACCTCGCCGAAGCCTGTGACCAGGCGGTCGACGCAGGCGATACCTTCTTCGGAGGCTTTGTGGGCCAGCATCGGGCCACGGATGACGTCGCCAATGGCGTAGATGCCGGGCGCGGTCGTAGCGAAGTTGTCGTCCACCGGGATTCGCCGCTTCTCGTCCAGCTTGATCCCTACGGACTCCAGGCCCAGCCCTTCGGTGTTGGGGACCCGGCCAACCGATAGCAGGACGCGATCGCACTCCAGCGGCGCCGCGCCTTCGGCCTCGACAATGCACTTTTCGCCAACCGTACGAGCGCCGGTCACACGGCTGCCCAAGCGGAATTCCATCCCCTGCCGCTTGAACAGCTTGAGCGCTTCGGCGGCGATTTCGGAGTCAGTGTTCGGGAGAATGTGATCGAGGTACTCCAGGACGGTGACCTTGGCCCCGAGGCGGGCCCAGACCGTGCCGAGCTCCAGGCCGATGTATCCAGCGCCGATGACCACCAGGTGCTTGGGCACCTCGGGGTAACTAAGGGCCTCAGTGCTGGTGCCGATGCGCTGGCCGTCGGGTTTGACGCCCGGCAGTTCGGCCGAGCGGCTGCCGGTGGCAATGATGATGTTCTTCGCGCTGATTTCCTCGAGCCCACCGCCCGGCGCAGGGCTGACCGACGGCACCCCACCCTCGCCAGCCAACTGCGGCGGTGCCAGCGGCTCAACCACCACGCGGCCGGGCCCGGCAATGCGGCCGCGACCCGCGTAGCGCGTAACCTTGTTCTTCTTGAACAGGGCCTCGATGCCCTTGGTCAGGCCGGAGACGATCTTTTCCTTGCGGTTGAGCATGGCCGACAGGTCGAGCTCGACGCCGGCGACCTTGACGCCGTGCTCGGCCAACGAGTGCCGGGCGGCGGCGTAGCGCTCGGAAGATTCGAGCAAGGCCTTGCTGGGAATGCAGCCAACGCGGAGGCAGGTTCCACCGAGGGCCGTTTCCATTTCGACGCAGGCGACGTTCAGACCGAGTTGAGCGGCACGGATCGCGGCGACGTAGCCGCCCGGACCGGAGCCGATGACGACGAGATCGTGTTGCTTCACTTCAGTACTCCAAAAAGTTTTTGGCCATTAGAGCCGGAACTTGCGCGGCGTGCCACTGAAGCAGCGGGCAGGGGCGGTCCACCCGGGCCGCCACTGGACAACAGGGCCCGGGGAACCTACCGTTGAGTCATCTGAGCGAGGTTCGCCGTGGCATACACCGTCCTGGCCCGAAAATACCGCAGCCGCACCTTCGAGGATGTGATCGGTCAGCAGCCGATCGCCACCACGCTCGTTAATGCCATCAAGAGCGGCCGGATTCATCACGGGTACCTTTTCACCGGCACGCGCGGGGTAGGCAAGACCAGCATGGCCCGCATTCTGGCTAAGGCGCTGAACTGCCTGAAGGCGGACGCGCCGACGCCATCGCCCTGCGGGGAGTGCGACGTCTGCCGCGCCATCGCCGAAGGCCAGGACATCGACGTCATCGAAATAGACGCGGCCAGCCACACCGGCGTGGACAATATTCGCGAGCTGCGCAGCAACACGGCCTATCGGCCGGCCCGCGCCCGCTACAAGATTTACATCATCGACGAAGTTCACATGCTGTCGACCGGTGCCTTCAACGCCCTGCTCAAGACGCTGGAAGAGCCGCCCGAGCACGTGAAATTCATATTGGCCACAACCGAGATTCAGAAGGTGCCGGCCACCATTCAGAGCCGCTGCCAGCGGTTCGTGTTCCGCAATATCGGCCCGGCCGATATCGAGAAGCGGCTGGCCGAAATCGTGCGGGCCGAGGGGGCCAAGGCTGAGGAAGCCGTGCTGCGACGAATTGCGCGGCTGGCCAACGGTTCGATGCGGGATGCGTTAAGCATCCTGGATCAGCTTCTGTCAGTATCACCGACGAAGTTGACGGCCGAATTGCTCGACGAAATCCTGCCGCCCGCGCAGGACGAACAGATTTTCGGATTGCTGAAGGATGCCGCGGCGGGCGATGCGGCAGCGGTCTTGGCGGATGTTGACAAGATTCTGGCCGGCGGGCGCGGGCTGGACGTGTTCTGCAACGACACCATCGAGGCCGTACGGGCATTGATGCTGGTCCGGGTGTGCGGCGTGAACGCGCCGATGGTCGATTTGCCGGCCGGAGCTCAAGAAGAGTATGTGCGGCTGAGCGGACAATTCGAGCTGTCGCAGTACGTGCAGATGATTTCGATGCTGGAGGAGTTGCGCCGAAACGTGCGTTTCAGCGGGGCGGGGCGGGCCCTGACGGACGCGTGCATGGTGCGGCTGGCGCGGATGCGGCAGTGGGCCCCGATCGAGCGGCTGCTGGCGGAATTGCCGGAAAGCGCGGACGGTAGCGAAAAAAAAAAGCCGCCAGTCAGCGAGCGGGCGGTAGCCGCTGACTCTCGCGCGCCGAAGGCCAACTCCTCCGCTCCCGGCACATCGGCGTATGGCGCTGGCGTGGGCCCGGTGTCGCAACAGCGGAGCAGCGGTGCGGCGCCGCTGCCAAAGCCACAGGTCCCCCGAAGGGACGCCTGGAAAAGCGACGCAACGCCGGTGTCCCGCACGCCGCAAGCGACGGCAGAAGTGCCGCAGTGGGACGAGCAGCCCTTCCCGGTCGAAATTCCGGAGGACTATCATCCCGAAGATGCGGCGGCGGATGATCCGGCGGGACCGCCCGAGCCGCGGTCGCTGGGCGGCGGGATATCCAGCGCCGACCGGGCGCGCATCATGCAAGATCCGCTCGTGCGGCAAGTGATGGAACTGTTTGACGGAAACCTGGAATATGTCGACCGGCGCACTCAAACACCCGCCGGATAGGGCCGGTTAGAGCGCCTCGGCAGCGGCCGGATGGAAAGCCCCGGATAGTAAGTCACGGAGTGATTAATGTTCCCCAACATAGGCAACCTCGGGCAAATCGCACAGCTCATGAAGAACGCCGGCCAAATCAAGCAGAACATGGCCGAAGTGAACGAGCGTTTGGCAGCGGCGCGCTTCACCGGCGAGTCCGGCGGCGGGCAAGTGAAGGCCACGGTCGACGGGCGCGGCGAACTGGTGGCAATGAAGTTCGAGCCGGCGCTGGTTCAGGGCGGCGATGTAGAGATGCTGGAGGACCTCGCGGTCGCGGCCGTGCGCGATGCCGTGCGCATCAGCCGCCAGGCCGCGCAGAAAGAGGTCGAGCAGGCGATGGGCGGCATTAACTTGTCCGGCCTGATGGGCATGCTGGGCGGCGGCAACGCCGGTCCCCAGGGAACTTGAACGCGGATTCGCCAGGCAATCTGAACGCGAGTCATGCCATGTTGGAGTGGAGCTGATGGCGGGGGAACCTTCGACCGGGCCGCTGCAGCGGCTCATGGATGAACTGAAACGCCTGCCGGGCGTCGGCGCGCGCTCGGCCGAACGCATAGCGTTTCACATCTTGAAGGCTGAGCGGAAGGAAGCGCTCGCGCTGGCCGACGCCATTATCGCCACAAAGGAGCGGCTGCGGCCATGCTCGCGGTGCTTCAATCTGGCCGAAGGCGAGTTGTGCCACATTTGTGCGGACCCGCGCCGGGACCAGAGTCAGATCGTAGTGGTTGAGCAGCCGAAGGATTTGCTCAACCTCGAGGCCACGGGCCTGATCACCGGCGTTTACCACGTTCTGATGGGTCACATTGCCCCGCTGGACGATATCGGGCCGGAGGACCTGACGATCGGAGCGCTGGTGCAGCGTGTCAGGGCCGGCGGCGTGAATGAGATAATTCTGGCGACAAATCCGACGCTGGAGGGGGACGCGACGGCGCTGCACATCACAAACGTGCTCGCAGACACGGGTGTGTCAGTTACGCGTCTGGCGCGCGGCTTGGCGCCGGGTTCACAGATTGAGTTCGCCAATCGCGCCATGCTGCAGGAAGCGTTTCGCGGGCGGAAGTAGTACGAGAGTTGTCAATTCCTAGCAAGAACGAACGCGCCCGGCACGATTCGAACGTGCGACCTACGGATTAGAAGTCCGTTGCTCTATCCAGCTGAGCTACGGGCGCTTGCGGCGTTGGTCCGGCTCCCGCAACGACTTACCGCGATTTATCGAAGCCTACGAGATAGCTTCGCAAATCGTGGGCTCAATAGTGGTTCTGGTGCCGTTCCGCCTCATGGCCGTGATTATACCGCGTGAGGCGTGCCGATGTTCAACCAGCGACCGCTCTGGCTGATCAACGGCCACGGGCGCCAGGACTGCCGCGGGAGCAGCGGGTTTATTCAAGGCGAACATTTATACCGCCAAACCCACTCGGCAGGCAAAAGCGGTTCTATTTCGTCCGCGGATATGTTAAACTACAGAATCTCGCGCGGGTGCCCGCCGAGCCCCGCGCCTTGTAACCGACCGCTGACGCACATCGCCCCAAGGGCCTTGTGACGGTCTGCGTCATCGGTCCTGCGAGTAACCGAGCATGTCTGACGTCAATGGTGTGCTGGAAATCTGCCAGCAACGGATTAGCTACCGTTTCAACGACCCTGCCTTGCTGAAGGCCGCCCTTACGCACGCCTCGCTGGCCGATCATCGGGCCGACAGCAACGAGCGCCTGGAATTCCTGGGCGATGCGGTGTTGGGCCTGGTCCTATGCCACGCGCTGTTCGAGCGACTGCCACAGGCCATGGAAGGCGACCTGACCAAGATCAAATCCGCGGTCGTGTCGCGGCGAACGTGCGCTCAGGTCGCCTGCCGGCTAGGGTTGCCAGAGGTTCTCCGTTGCGGCCAAGGCATGGAAGTAGGCGACCGCATGCCGCGCTCGCTGGCGGCCGCCGCGCTGGAGGCGTTGATCGCCGCGATTTATCTGGACGGCGGCTTCGATACGGCCCGCGACTTCATTCTGCGCAACATGAACCGCGAGATCGACGAAGCCGTAAAATCGGAACATCAATTCAACTTCAAGTCGCAGCTCCAGCAATACGCGCAGCGCGTCAAGGGCCTGACGCCGTCTTATGAGCTGCTGGATGAAAAAGGCCCCGACCATGCCAAATGCTTCGAGGTCGCCGTCTCCATCGGCAGCCGCTACTTCCCCAGCGCCTGGGGACCCAGCAAAAAAGAGGCGGAGCAAAAGGCGGCCTGGCTGGCGTTGGTGGCCTTGGGCGAGCTGAAAGACGACGCACCGTATGGGGAGAGCAGTGCAGCGGACCACTGTGGCGAGAACGACGAACGCAGGTGACAGCGGCGGCCGAACGGGGCGGCCTTCGTGGCAGGCGCCTTCGGATCGAGTGACCTGCGCGCGGCCGGCGCTGCCCCTTCTAAGCGGCCGGGCGGGTCTGCGCGTGGGGCGTAAGACTTGGCCGTAAGCCGCTATCCGTTAGCCAAATAAGCCCGGCTGATCGGGCGCTTTGGCTGGCAAGGGCAGACCCAGGTGCTGGTAGACGGCGGGGCGGGCGACGCGGCCGCGCGGCGTGCGGACCACGAAGCCGATTTGCAGCAGGTAGGGTTCGACTACGTCTTCGAGCGTGTCGCGTTCGTGGCCCATGCTGGCGGCGATGGCTTCGATGCCGGCCGGTCCGCCGTCGTAGTGCTTGATCAGTGTGGTGAGGTAGGCGCGATCCAGGGCGTCCAGGCCCAAAGCGTCAATCTGCAGAATGCCCAGGGCCGCGTCGACGACCTGTGGCGTCAGCCGGCCGTCGCCACGGACCTGGGCGTAGTCGCGCACGCGGCGCAGCAGCCGGTTGACGATGCGCGGCGTGCCGCGCGAACGGCTGGCCAACACCTCCAGGGCGGGGCGCTCGGCGGCGACTTTCAACAGCTCTGCATTGCGGGCCACGATGCGCGTCAGTTCCTCGGTGCTGTAGTACTGCAGGTGAAAGAACAGACCGAAGCGGCTGTGCAGAGCGCTGGAAAGCATGCCGGCGCGAGTGGTGGCGCCGATGAGCGTGAAGCGTTTGAGCGCGAAATTTACGGTGCGCCCGCCGATGCCGCTTTCGGTGGTGTAGTCAACGCGGAAGTCCTCCAGCGCGGGATAGAGGAACTCCTCGACCACTTTGTGCAGGCGATGAATCTCGTCCACGAAGATCACGTCGCCCGCCTCAAGTTGCGTCAACATCATCATCAGGTCGCCCTGGCGCGTGATGGCCGGGCCGCTGGTCAGGTGCAAGCCGGCCCCCATTTCCTCGGCGATGATGTGCGCCAGCGTCGTCTTGCCCAGGCCCGGCGGCCCGTCGAGCAGTACGTGGTCCAGCGGTTCGCGGCGCTGGCGGGCGGCATCGAGCGCGATCCGCAATTGCTCGCGCACGATCTCCTGCCCAATGCACTCGTCGAGGCGGCGCGGGCGGAGCGAGGTCAGGTAGACTTCCTCGTCCGGTCCGGCTTGTCCGATGATGCGTTCGATGGGCACGTGTGCACCTCGCTTCAGATGGCTCCGGCGTTCTTGATGCGGTAGGCCGCCCGCACGATCTCATCCGGCTCTTTCAACTCCGGGTCGGCCTCGACCGCGGCCGCGATCCAGCGCTGCGCGTCGGCCCGCCGGTCGCCCCAGTGTACGAGAATGTCCAAGGCCACGGTTTGGGCGGCGGTCATTTGGGCCACGGGGGCCGGCCCGGCCGCCGGGGCCAGGAATCGCTCCAGTTTGCCGCGAAGCTGTGCGACCATCTGCGTGGCGGTGCGCTTGCCGATCTCCGGCAGGTTGGCCAAGGAGCGCTCGTCGCCGCTTTCGATAGCCCGCGCGATCTGATGTGCCGGAACGCTCATGGCGCGCAGCGCCTTGCGCACTCCGAGGCCCTTGACCTTCTGCAGCTCGTTGAAAAAGCCGCGTTCTGCCTCGGTTAGAAAACCGACGATGCGCGGCACCAAATGCCCCATCGCCGGATTGCCGTCCAGATATTCCAGCGTGAAGAGCGTCACATCCGAACCATTCAACCGCGACAGGTCGCCCAGCGCCGAGCGCGGCACAAGCACTTCGCGGCAGATACCGCCCACGTCGACCACGGCCGCGTCTTCGGTGACGCTCAACAATCGTCCGGTAATGCGACAGATCACCGTCCACCCTCCTGGGCCGCGGCGCATGAACGCCGCGATCGCCGCCGCGCCGCCGGGTTCGTTGTCCGGAGCTCCGCCCCAGACAGAACACCGTCCAGACGACGTAAACGCAAGCCGCACAACGCAATGGCAATCGCGTCCGCCACGTCCGGCGGCTCCGGCATCTGCGGCAGTCCGAGCGTCGCGGCCACCGCAAACTGCACTTGATGTTTGGCGGCGTGCCCGCTGCCGGTCAGAATCTTCTTAACCTGCGTGGCGGCGATCGGAACGACCGGCACGCCCTGACGTGCCGCGGCCGCCAGGACCACGCCGCGCGCGTGTCCCATGAGGATTGCGGTGCGCGGATGCCTGTAGTGCGCGTAAAGTTCCTCGCAGGCCAGCAGCGTCGGGCGGTGCGTTTGAAGCAGCACTTCCAGGCTCTGGTGCAGTTCTGCCAACCGGCTTTCCAATGATTGCCGCGCAGACAGACGGATCAGCCCCGCTTCGGAGAGCCGGGCTTCCTTCCCGTCAGCCTCGCAAAGCACGGCGTAACCGGTGCGCTCAAGCCCCGGGTCGATTCCCAGGACCGGTCGACCGTCTGCTGGCGCCGGTTCGCCCAGGGTTGACCGCCCGGATAACTGCCTCAGTCTCCTGCCGCACTTACCCATCGCCGACCATCATGCATGTTTTTTCCGGGCTGACAACGGCGCCGCTTGGCCCGCGCCGCGGGAGGCGTCGCCCGGAAAGGCTATTCCGTACGATCTTGTCGTTTGTAGCCGATGAAGCTTTTTGGCCGTAGGCGAGCGCCGCGCTAGGTCGTATAATTGCCGTGGCGACCACGAGAGCCTAGGGCGTGAAGCTGCCCCCCTACGAAAAAACGAACAAAGGATGAGATTTATGCATTCAAAGCTCCTGCGGCTGCCGCTGCTGCTCGTGCTGCTGGCTGCGTGTTTGTCGGCCCGCGCGGACGACAATGCGTTATCGCCAGCGTATGCCGCGATTCTCCGCGGTGACGTTGACGCGGGCCTGACGGAGTTAGCCCGCTTACGGGAGGGTGGCGCCCCGCCGGCAGAAGTGGCGCGGGTCGAGTCCTGGCTGGAAGCCTATCGCAAGACGGTCGACTCGCGAGCTCAGATGAAGGAGGAGACGTTCGCTTGGAACGTCGCCGAAGCAAAGAAAGCCCTTGAGCAGAACGAGACGTATCTGGCGCTGAGCTTCGCGGTCCAGGCGGCGTCCTATGCGGCCGACGAACAGGCCTACTCACAAGAGCCCTGGATCGTCGATTTGACCGCCAAAGCCATGGAGCAGGCGCAGCAACTCGAGGCCGAGCATCGTTGGAGCAAAGCCCACCGTTACTACTGGCTGCTCAAGCAACTGCACCCCAAGGACAAGCGCTTTGAGGAGCTGCGGGAGCGCTCCGAGCGACTGGCGCGGTTGGAGCTGCTGTACAAGGACAAGGAAGAGTTCGAACGCCGCATTAAGGACGTCGACAAGAATCTGCTGCGCAGCGCCGTGAGCTTCATCAATAAGAATTATTATCGCGATCCGGATTTCACGAAGATGGGCGAGGGCGCAATCGACAACCTGCTCGCCTTGACCGAAACGCAGAAGACTTACGATTACCTGAACGGCTTGGGAAATCCGGTAACGCGCACGAGCTTTCAAGAAGGCTTGAAAGAGCTGCGGGCTTGGCCGCGCACCGAGGAGCGCTTTAATTCCAAAGACCTGTTGAAGCTGTACAACCGGGTGGCGGACCTGAATGACAAGACCGCTGAACTGCCCGAAGGGCTGCTGGTGATGGAGTTCCTCGAAGGCGCCTTGCAGCAGCTCGACGAGTACACCTCGATGATCTGGCCGGTCGACGCGCCGGATTTCGACAAGATGATGATGGGCGGCTTCGAGGGCGTCGGCATTCAGCTCAGCCTGGATGAGCGCAGCGGCCGGCTAAAGGTCGTTACGCCCTTGGACGACTCGCCTGCACTGGAGGCGGGCGTGCAGCCGGACGACCTGATCGTTGAGGTCAACGGTCAGGACACCAAGGGTTGGTCCACGGAAGACGCCGTTCGGAACATCATGGGGCAGGCCGGCACGGAAGTGACTTTGACGCTCTTCCGACCCAGCACTGGGCAGCGGCTAACCTACGCGCTGACGCGCCGCAACATCGTCCTGCGAACGGTCCGCGGAGTCGAGCGCCAGGCCGACGGGCAAAGCTGGAATTACATGCTGGACGAGGAAACCGGCGTCGCATACATCCGTATCAGCGGTTTTCATCCCGACACGCACGAAGAACTCGTGCAGGCCCTCAAGGCCGCGCAGCGGCAGGGCATGCGCGGACTGATTCTGGACCTGCGCCACAACCCCGGCGGATTGCTGGACGTGGCGGTTCGTTCGGTCAGCACGTTCGTTGGCAACGGCGAAGTGGTGTCGACCGGCGGCAGGCGCGAGGCGCGCACCAGCATGCGGGTGACGGACGAGCCGTTCCAGGTGAAGACGCCGATGGTGGTGCTGGTCAACGAGGGCAGCGCCAGCGCGTCGGAAATTTTGGCCGGGGCCTTCCAGGACCACCATCGAGCGATCGTTCTTGGCGAACGCTCGTTCGGCAAAGGCAGTGTACAGCGTGTGCTGACGCTCGGAGGCAGCGCCCGCCTGAAGCTGACGACGGCGATTTACTACCTGCCCAGTGGCCGTTCGCCGCACAAGGACCCTGATGCGGAAATCTGGGGCGTTTCGCCGGACGTGGAGGTCGCTCTGACGCCCAAGGAATTCCGCCAGGTGCTGAAACGCGAAACGGACACCTACATCATCCGCAGCAACGAAGCACAAACGGCGACTGTCAGCGAGGAAGATCGCGACAAGGCGCTGGAAGGGCTGAAGGGCAAGGCCGAGGACGACGACGAACCGTTGCTCACTGACGAGCAGATCAAAGAGCTGGAAGGCGACCCGGTCAAGCCGCAAAACGGCGACCCGCAGTTGGAGACGGCCCTGCTGCTGTTGCGCGTGAAGCTGGCCGCGAACTTGCCGTGGCCCCAGCAGCTTGCCAGCACCGGGAGCGAATCGGCCAAAACACAGCCGTAGGGCGCCTCCTCGCCGCGCCTAATTAACGGGATCGAGGATTACGGGACCGAGAAAAGGCGTCGCCGTGTGCCTTTTCCGGTCCCTTTTGATTTCCCTTTGTCGCTCTCATTAGCCGGGTTGCCGCGGACCGCCCTGGGTTAGAGAATCAGGGTGTTCGGGTTCTCAGCAGGAGGTGAACGATGGGCACACTGGCGCATGAGGTTGCGCAGCGCGCGCTGGCGCTGCGGTTTGAAGAGCTGAGTCCGCAGACCGTCCACGAGGCGAAGCGGCGCATTTTGGACTCACTTGGAACTGCCCTGGGGGCTTGGAACAGCCGGCCGGGGCGCGTAACCCGCGACGCGGCCGCCGCCGCCCGCACGGTGCAAGGCGCCAGCATTCTTGGCAGCCGGCAACGCACGTTGCCGGAGCTGGCCGCCTTCGCCAACGGCACGCTCGTCCGCTACCTGGATTTCAACGACACGTACCTGAGCAAGGAACCGGCGCATCCCAGCGACAACATCCCGGCCGCCTGGGCCGTCGGCCAGGTGGCCGGTGCCGAGCCGCGCGAGATTATCACCGCCATCGTGCTGGGATATGAGCTACAGTGCCGTCTGTGCGATGCGGCTTCCCTGCGGGCGCACGGCTGGGACCACGTGTGCTACGGGGCCTTCTCCACCGCCCTGCTGGCCAGCCGGCTCTGGGGGCTGTCGGTTGAGCAGACCGCGCACGCGCTGGGTCTGGCGGGCGTCTGCAATTTTGCGACCCGCCAGACGCGTACCGGACAAATCTCGGACTGGAAGGCGTGTGCTTTCGCGAACGCCGCCCGCAACGGCGTGTTCGCGGCCAACCTGGCCCGGCTTGGGATGACCGGCCCGCACGAGATCTTTGAAGGGCCCTGTGGCCTGCAGATGGTCACCGGTCCGTTCGATCTGAACTGGAGCCGCGGGCCCGACGACTGGATGATCCGCCGCACGCACATCAAGCGCTGGCCGGCCGAATACCACTCGCAATCCGCAATCGACGCGGCGCTGCAACTCCGGCCCCGGATTGGAGATATGCGCGAAATCGAGAGTATTCGGATTGAAAGTTTCGAAGCCGCTGTAAGTATCATTGGTAGTGAGCCGGAAAAATGGCGCCCGACGAGTCGCGAGACGGCCGACCATAGTATGGCCTATTGTGTGGTCATGGCTCTGCGTGATGGTGATGTGACGGCCGAATCTTTTGCGGAAAGCAACTACCGCGATCCGGCGGTGCTGGCATGGCTGGACCGGATCAGCATTGTGGAAACGGCGGAATGCAACGCCGGTTATCCGGACGGCATTCCGAACCGCCTGATTGTCAAGCTGCGCGACGGGCGGACGCTCGAGCAGTTCGTCACGTACCCGCGCGGACACGCTCGCAACCCCATGACCGATGAGGAAGTGATCGCCAAGTTCCGCGGCCTGGCCCGCGGCGTTGTCTCGGATGACGTGGCCGCGAACCTCGTGTCACGAGCGCTTCACTATGACGAACTGCACGACACGGCCGAGCTGCTGGAATTCGATGTCCTGGGCGGATGACCGCCGTCCGGCGCTACCCGCTTTTGAGAAGGTATTATGGCAGATAAGGCACGATTGACTGTCGGCACTGAGGCTTATGACCTCCCACTGGTGGTCGGCACTGAAAACGAACGCGCCGTGGACATCGCCCAGCTCCGGGCCGAATCCGGTCTGATCACGCTGGACGAGGGCTACGGCAACACCGGTTCGTGCCAAAGCAGGATCACGTTCATCGACGGCGAACGCGGCATTCTGCGCTACCGCGGCTACCCGATCGAACAACTGGCCGCACACTCCACGTTTCTGGAGACGGCCTATTTGATCATCTTCGGTGAACTGCCGAACGAGCAGCAGTTTCGCGAGTTTCGCGAACTGATCTCCGAGCACATGTTCATTCACGAGGCCATGCGCCATCACTTCGAGGGCTTTCCCCCCAACGCTCCGCCCATGGCCATCCTGTCGGCCATGATCAACACCCTCGGCTGTTTTGAGCCGCAGATCACCGGCCCGGAAGACGAGGAGAACTTCACCGCCGCCGCCGCGCGGATCATCAGTAAGGTGCGCACCATTGCGGCCGCCTCTTACAAGAAGGCCATCGGCGACCCGATCATTTATCCGCGCTTTGACCTGTCCTACACGGGCAATTTTCTGCACATGATGTTCTGCCGGCCCAACAAGCTCTGCGAACCCGATCCGCTGATCGAGCGCGCCCTGGACCAGATTTTCATCCTGCACGCTGATCACGAACAGAACTGCTCCACGTCGACGGTGCGCATGGTGGCCTCTTCGCAGGCCAACCTGTACGCGTCGGTCGCGGCCGGCGTGTGCGCGCTGTGGGGCCCGCTGCACGGTGGGGCGAACGTGGCCGTGATAAACATGCTGGAAGCAATCCGCCAGAGCGGCGAGTCAGTCGAGTCTTTCGTAACCAAGGTGAAGGATAAGCGGGCCCACTCGCGACTGATGGGCTTTGGGCATCGCGTCTACAAGAACTACGACCCGCGCGCCAAATTCCTGAAAGCCTCAACCGACGCGGTGCTGAATAAGCTGGGAATACACGATCCGCTGCTCGACATCGCCGTGCAGCTCGAATCCGTCGCACTGCGCGACCCCTACTTTATCGAGCGCAAGCTGTACCCCAATGTGGACTTCTACAGCGGTATAATCATGCGGGCCGCGGGCATACCGTTGGACATGTTCACCGTGCTTTTTGCCATCGGCCGCATGCCCGGCTGGATTGCAAACTGGCGCGAGGTCCACACTGACCCGCATGGCCGCATTTACCGGCCGCGACAGATATACACCGGGCCGACCGCGCGCGACTACGTACCCATGAGCGAACGCCGCTAGATCGGCCAGGTTTTGCGGAGGACGAAAGTGGCCCAGTTGAATTCGCGTGCCGCCCGCTTGCGAGCCGCTCTGCGCGACCACACCATCGTGCTTCCAGGGGCCATCAACGCCCTGTCTGCGCGGCTGATCGAGCGCAGCGGGTTCGAAGCCATTTATCTCTCTGGCGCCGCCCTCGCTAATAGTACGTTCGGCCTGCCCGACGTGGGCTTAACGACCTTGACTGAGGCGGCTGCCCACGCCGCCGGCTGCGCGGCTGTCACGACTATCCCGATCATCATGGACGCCGACACGGGTTTCGGCGGCCCGGAAAACGCCGCCCGCACCGTCGTGGAATTCGAGCGGGCCGGCTTGAGTGGACTGCACCTGGAAGACCAGGAATTCCCCAAGCGCTGCGGCCACCTGGCCGGTAAGCAGCTTGTGCCGAGCGACGAATTTTGTGCCAAGATCGCCGCGGCCGTTTCCGCCAAGCGCGATCCGGATTTCTTGCTTATCGCCCGCACTGACGCGCGCGGCGTTACATCGTACGACGACGCAGTGGCCCGCGCCCACGCCTACTTGAAGGCCGGCGCCGACGCGATTTTCCCCGAGGCTCTGCAAACCCGCGAGGAATTCGAGCGCTTCGCCCGCGATGTGCCGGCAACACTGCTGGCAAACATGACCGAATTCGGCCGCACTCCGTACCTGACCGTCGAAGAGTTCGCGGCCATGGGCTACCGCCTCGTGATTTTCCCGGTCACGTTGCAACGCATCGCGATGAAGGCCATGGAGCGGGCGCTGGCCGTCTTGCGAGCGGAGGGCACACAGCGCGGCCTCTTGGACCAGATGCAGACCCGGCAAGAGCTATATGATCTGTTGGACTACGAACCGTGACTTCTGGTCTGGGTATGTAAGACTGTGATTGCAGCCCCCCAAAAGGCAGACTCGCGTCATCTGCCCCCCTTCCCACATTCCCGCTATTTAATCTCCGGAGCGCATCCATGACTTCCACCACTGCCGAAATCTACTCTCCCGGCCTCGAGGGCGTTATCGCCGGTGAAACCGCGATCTGCTGCGTCGACCAGGATCGTTTGCTATATCGCGGGTACGACATCTCCGATTTGGCCGAGCACGCCAGTTTCGAGGAATGTGCCTTTCTGCTGTTACACGGTGAGTTGCCCACGGCCAAACAGCTTGAACTCTTTCGCGAACAAATCGAGGGTGAACGCGAGTTGCCTGGCGCAGTGGTCGATGTGCTGCGCGCCATTCCACGCCAGGCCCCGATGATGGACGTGCTCCGCACCGGCGTCTCGCTGTGCGGAAACTTCAGCAGCGCCAAATCTCAGGGCCGCAGCAGCTTGATCACGCGCGCAGTGCGCGTGCTGGCCGAAGTACCGAGCTTAATCGCCGCCCGCCTGCGCGTGATGGACGGCAAATGGCCGGTCGAACCGCGCCCGGGCCTGTCGCATGCGGCCCAGTTCTTCTGGCAGGCGTTTCAGCGCGAGCCGACGCCGCTCGAGGAAAAGGTTCTCAACCTGACACTCGTCCTTTATGCCGAGCACGAATTCAACGCCTCGACGTTCGCCGCGCGCGTCTGTACCAGCACGCTCAGCGGGTTGCACTCGTCGGTCGTCGCGGCCATCGGCACGCTCAAGGGCCCGCTGCACGGCGGAGCCAACGAAGCCGCACTGCAGATGATGCTCCCGTTCTCCTCGGCCGCCCAGGCCCGCAAGTGGACGGAGGACGCGCTGGCCGGCAGCGCGAAAATCATGGGGTTCGGTCACCGCGTTTACAAAAACGGCGACCACCGCGCCCATATCCTCGAACCGTATGTTGACCAGTTGGCCGAGGCCCGTAACGAGCCCTGGCGGGCCGAGGTGTACCACGCCATCAAGCAGGTGATGTGGGAGAAAAAGCGGCTTCACCCGAACGTCGACTACCCCTGCGGCCTGGTCTACTACTTCCTCGGCCTGCCGCCGGATATCTACACGCCCTTGTTCGTCATGGCGCGAGTTAGCGGCTGGTGCGCGCACATCATCGAGCAGCATGAGCACAACCGCCTGATCCGCCCACGCAGCAAGTATACCGGCCCGCCGCGGCGACCGTGGCAGCCGCTGGCCGCGCGGTAAACATCCATCCAATCTCAAAAGCGCCGGCGCGCAAACCAGCCTTGCGCGCCGGCCGCGCTTTCTCGCGCGTTCCTTGGGCGGTGACTGGCATTTCACTTACTAGTCACGTCGGTGTCATGAACGGCGACCACACTGCGACATCGAACGCAAATCCGCTCGTCGCGGGAACAACTTGTCGCGGGAACAACAAGTCGCGAGCCAGACACCTTCAATAAAGGACCGACAAAATGCCAGAACAACAAACCGCAACTCGCCCAGCGCAGGCCCAGAAGGAACAGCCCGGCCGCGAACACCTGATGCACCCAGGACCCGAGTCGCAGGCCCGACGCTATAAGCCAGCCGGCAAGCTCGCGGGCAAGACCGCCTTGATAACCGGCGGGGACAGCGGCATCGGCCGCAGCGTCGCCGTCATGTTCGCCAAGGAGGGAGCGGACGTGGCCATCGTCTACCTCAATGAGCACCGGGACGCGGATGAAACCGGCCGGCTGATCGAGGCTGAGGGCCGCCGCTGCCTGAAGATTGCCGGCGACGTGGGCCGCGGCGACTTCTGCAAAAAGGCAGTCGAGCAAACCGTGCGCGAATTCGGCAAGCTCGACATTCTTGTTAATAACGCCGCTGAACAGCACGTCCAGCAGACACTGGAGGATGTCACTGAAGAGCAGCTCCGGCGCACTTTTGAAACAAACTTCTTCGGCTACTTCCTGATGACCCAGGCCGCCTTGAAGCACATGAAAGAAGGCGGCGCGATCATCAATACGACTTCCGTGACGGCTTTCCGCGGCAGTCCGCACCTGATCGACTACGCCTCGACCAAGGGCGCCATCGTTGCGTTTACCCGCTCGCTGGCGAAGTCACTGGCCAAGCGCGGCATCCGCGTCAACGCCGTGGCGCCCGGCCCCATTTGGACGCCGCTGATACCGGCCAGCTTTCCGCCCGAGCGGGTGGCGGAGTTCGGGGCGGACGTGCCTCTCGGCCGGCCGGGCGAGCCGGACGAGGTCGCACCGTGCTTCGTCTTTCTAGCCAGCGAGGACGCGTCCTACATGACGGGTCAGATCCTTCACCCCAACGGCGGCGAGATCGTGGGAAGCTGAATGAACCATCGCCGACAGCCCTCTAACTGGGGACAGTCCCAGTGACTGTCCCCAATTATACGATCTAGCGAGAAGGCTCCATGTAGTTGCGAGCCTTCTCGATTAGTCGCTCATCCGAACATGCGGCCACTACGGAACAAACCGGCACGGCAACGTCAAGGCGTGCCGAAGTCGAGCGAGGTACGTGCGACGCGGTATCTCGACCGCGCCGAAGCGAGCCAGGTGCGGCGTGGTCCACTGCGTGTCGAGCAGCGTGTAGCCCCGCTCTTTTAGCCGCTCGACCAGTGCCACCAGCGCCACCTTCGAAGCCCCGCTTACGCGGAAGAACATCGATTCGCCGAAAAACGCCCCGCCCAACGCGACGCCGTAAAGTCCGCCCGCCAAGCAGCCCCCCTGCCAGGCTTCGACGCTGTGCGCAAAGCCGAGCCGATGAAGTTGCTGATAAAGTTCGATTATCTGCGATGAAATCCAGGTGCGGCGGCCGGCGGCGCAGCACGAGATTACCTCGTCGAAGGCCGTGTTGATCCGGATTTCGAAAACCTTTCGGCTGACAAGTTGCCGCACGGTGCGCGGCACGTGGAAGCGGTCGAACTCGAAAACCGTGCGCGGGTCGGGGCTGAACCAGTAAATCGTGCCATCGTCGTCGGCCATAGGGAAAATGCCCTGGCGGTAACCCGCGAGGACCAATTCAGGGGTGATGGGCATCTGCATGGCACGTGTCGCGGGAGGGAATTATCGATAAGTTTCTCCGGAACATCAGTCGGAGCCTGCCACCTTTAGGATGGGCCGTTTGAGCCCGCTACGCAAGTCTGCCAGGCCGGCGCTAAAAACCGGAAAGGGGCGCCAGCGGGCAGTTGTGGGCGGGCGGCGCGGCTTGTAAGCTATCGCCCTTCGTTCGGAGCCCCCTAGTTGTCACAACAAACCCACGGAGATTCGGCATGACGCCCGAAATGGTGCTCGAATTCATCAAAACCAATCACATTGAGTACGCGGATCTGAGGTTTTTGGATTTTCCCGGGCTTTGGCAGCATCTGACTGTTCCGGCCCGGGAAGTGACGCTGGATTCGTTCAAGGACGGGTTCGGGTTCGACGGTTCGTCCATTCGCGGCTGGCAGGCGATAAACGAATCGGACATGCTCATCGTGCCCGTGGCCGAGACGATGATTCTGGACCCGTTTTTCCAGCACCCGACCATCTCAATGATTTGCGACGTTAAGAACCCGCTCACGCGTTCCGAGTACTCGCGCGATCCGCGTTCGGTGGCGCGCAAAGCGGCGGCCTACATGAAGAACACGGGCATCGCTGACACGGCCTACTTCGGGCCGGAGTTGGAGTTCTTCATCTTCGACAAGGCGATCTATGACCAGGGCATGAACTTCGCCAGGTACGAGGTCGATTCGCGCGAGGGCGTGTGGCGGCGCGGGCGCGACGAGCCGGACAACCTGGGCAACCAGTTGCGGGCGAAAGAGGGTTACTTCCCCCTGCCGCCGGCCGATTCAATGCACAATCTGCGCGGCGAGATGGTGGCCGTGCTTGAGCAGTGCGGAATTCACGTCGAGACGCACCATCACGAGGTCGCCACCGGCGGGCAGGCCGAGATCGACATGCGTTACGACCGGCTGGTGCGCATGGGCGACAAGGTCATGACCTACAAGTACATCATAAAGAATGTCGCGGCGCGGCACGGGAAAGTCGTGACGTTCATGCCGAAACCGCTGTTCGGCGACAACGGCAGTGGGATGCACACGCACTTCTCGCTCTGGAAGGACGAAACGCCGCTGTTCTTCGGAAACAAGTACGCCGAGCTGTCCGACCTGGCGCTGTGGTCCATCGGCGGCCTGATCAAGCACGCCGGCAGCCTGCTGGCGTTCTGCTGCCCGACCACCAACAGCTACAAGCGGCTGGTGCCGGGCTACGAGGCCCCGGTGAATCTGATTTACTCGTCAGGGAATCGCTCAGCCTTCGTGCGCATACCGATGTATCAGCACAACCCCAGGACCAAGCGCATCGAGTTCCGCTGCCCGGATTCGAGCTGCAACCCGTACCTGGCGTTCAGCGCGATTCTCATGGCGGCCCTCGATGGAATTCAGAACCGGATCGATCCGGGGCCGGCGGTGGACGGTAACTTGTACGATTTCTCGCCGGAGCGGCTGGCGGACATTGGCCACACACCGGCCTCGCTGGACGAAGCGCTGCGCGACCTGGACAAGGACCACGAATACCTGCTGCGCGGCGGCGTGTTTACGGAGGACGTGATCCGCTACTGGATCAAGTACAAGATGGATTGCGAAGTGACGCCGCTCCGTTCGCGGCCGCACCCGTACGAGTTCTGCCTGTATTTCGACATCTAAAGTGCGGCCCGGGAGGGCGACGCCCCTGCTGAACCCCGGCCGCGGGCTCGCCCTCCCGAGCCAGCTTATCGTTAATGACGACCCTGTAATTGTCGTTCGAGGGCTACGGCGCGTCGGCGGCATTCCGGAGCGCTGCTCTCCGTAGCGGCACTCGGAGCCGGTACGCCGGAGGCGGCACTCAGAGTCCGGCGGTGGTTCGCGGGGCTGCCAAGTTGACAGTTGCGCCATTTGGTTGTGCCCTCACGTGCGAGTGACGTGCTGTTCACCGGCATGTTTCTTGACCCGCACCAGGCGCGTAAGTGTCTGTCTGAGGGCGGTTTACGCACTGCGGGCGAAACCGCTAGGCACGCCTCACAGTGGCATGTTGATTGCTGAGCGGCGCAGGGCAAAACGGCTGCGCGCTCAAAATTGTTTTGACCCGCGCGGCTTAATGAGGCAAAATATAGGATTGGAGCGACACGCATGAAGAATGTCGGGATTCGTCCGCTCGGGGACAAGGTGCTGATCAAACGGCTTGAGGCGGAAGAGACCACCGCCGGCGGGATCGTATTGCCTGACACGGCCAAGGAAAAACCCAAGCGCGGGACCGTTCTCAGCGTCGGTGATGGGAAGTTGTTGGACACCGGCGAGCGGAAACCGCTACAAATAAAGAAGGGGGACCAAGTTCTGTTCACAAGTTACGCCGGCACCGAAATCAAGGTGGGCGGCGAAGAAATGATCATTATGGACGAGGGCGATATACTCGCTGTACTGGAGTAGTACATGCCGGTGGCACAGGGCTTCCAACTTGAGCGCGCCGTAGCCGACGCGGTCAGTCTGGTGAATGCACATTCAGGCCAGACCAGCGTCACCCTACGGTTCCACTCGGCCGAGTTCGGCGAAGTAGATTTCATCGCGCATACGGCCAGCCTGAAGGGTGATCGGTTCGAGTTTTCCTCGGGATTTGAAACGTATGATGGCCGGCTTGACGAGCTGGCAAACATCAAAGCCGAGGTAATTCGTCACTGATGGCGCTGCCTGCGTGCTGACTTCAAAGGCTGACAGGCAGGGCGAGATAGAACTGTTCGCCTGCTTCTTTAGGCTGCGGCGTGCCAGTTTGACATAGGGGCCCGAGTGGATTGGCCGGTTTGGGGCGCTCTTTGCGAGTTGTAAGTACCTGATTTTCAAGCCACTTACGGCAGTCGGCTCATTCCCGCGACACGTTGGAACGGAACTTGAATGCCGCTGGGTCGGCGGAGTGTTTTGTTCGTTGTTGGCCGGCGTGGGCCAGTGCGGCTCGTAGGAACGCGACCGGGTTGAGAACCGCTCCCTTGAGTTATGGCAGACCGGTTTAGTGCCGGTCTACAGGTGTGTCAGACCGGCTTGAACCCGGTCCACAAGTTTTCTGACAAATTCGGACAAGTGTCGGCGGGCTTCGATCCGCCGGCAGATACGGCCTAGTTAGGAGAGGTCGATGGCAGCAAAGCAAATTGCGTATGAGATGGAAGCTCGCGAGGCGATTCGGCGCGGAGTACGCCAACTCGCCCGGGCCGTGAAGGTGACGCTTGGACCGCGCGGTCGCAACGTCGTTCTCGAAAAATCGTTCGGCGTGCCGACGGTGACGAAAGACGGCGTGACAGTCGCGAAAGAGGTCGAGCTGGAAGACGCGTATGAGAACATGGGCGCCCAGATGGTGAAGGAAGTCGCCAGCAAGACGTCCAAGGACGCCGGCGACGGAACCACCACGGCGACCATCTACGCCGAGGCCATTTACGATGAGGGCCTCAAGAACCTGGCGGCCGGTGCGAACGCGATGGAGCTGAAGCGCGGCATCGACTTCGCCGTCGAAACGGTCGTCGAGGCGTTGCAGAAGATGGCCGTGCCGGTCAAGGGCAAGGAGCAGGTGGCCCAGGTCGGCATGTGCGCCGCCAACCAGGACCGGGAGATCGGCGACAAGATCGCCGAGGCGATGGACAAGGTCGGCAAGGACGGTGTTATCACGGTCGAGGAGGGCAAGGGGATCGAGACGACCGTCGACCTGGTCGAAGGCATGCAGTTCGACAAGGGCTACATCTCGCCGCATTTTGTGAACAAGCCCGAGTCGATGGAGGCCGTGCTCGAGAACTGCTACGTGCTGGTTCACGAGAAGAAGCTCAGCTCGATCAAGGACATGTTGCCGCTGCTGGAGAACGTGGCGCGGGCCGGCAAGCCGTTGTTGGTCATCGCCGAGGACGTGGAGGGCGAAGTCCTGGCAACGCTGGTCCTGAACAAGCTCCGCGGCATCATCCAGTGCTGCGCTGTAAAGGCCCCGGGCTTCGGCGATCGCCGCAAGGCCATGCTGGAGGACATCGCGATCCTGACCGGCGGGACGGCGGTATTCGAAGATCTGGGCATCAGCCTGGAGAAGATGAAGCTGGACGAGCTGGGGCGTGCCAAGCGCGTGATCGTCGACAAGGACACCTGCACGATCATCGAAGGCGCCGGCGACCCGAAGAAGGTCAAAGGCCGCATCGAGGCGATCAAGAACGAGATCGAGCTGACCACCAGCGATTACGACCGTGAGAAGCTCGAAGAGCGGCTGGCGAAGCTGTCCGGTGGCGTGGCGCAGATCAACGTGGGTGCGGCGACCGAAGTCGAGATGAAGGAAAAGAAGGCGCGCGTCGAGGACGCCTTGCACGCGTGCCGCGCAGCGGTGGAAGAAGGCATTTTGCCGGGCGGCGGCGTGGCGGTTCTGAGGGTCAGCAAGGCGCTGGACCGGAGCGAGAAGAAGCTGGAAGGCGATCAGAAGACCGGTGTGGATATCGTGCGCCGCGCGCTGCGGGCCCCGATCAAGCAGATCGCGGAGAACGCCGGCCTGGACGGGTCAATTGTGGCCCAGAAGGTGATCGAGTCCGACGATCCGAACTTCGGCTACAATGCCCTGACGAATGCTTATGGCGACATGATCAAGATGGGCGTGATCGTTCCGCTGAAGGTGGAGCGCATCGCCCTGCAGAACGCCGCCAGCGTGGCCGGCCTGCTCCTGACCACGGATGCCGCGGTGAGCGAGATCAAGGAAAAGGAAGAGGAAAAGAAGGGCGGCCACGGCCACATGCACTAAGGCCACCGCCGCCTGGCGCCAAGTCTGAGTGTGCTACGGCCGGAGCGCTGCCGCGCTCCGGTCTTTTTTTACCCTCGCTCGTACGCGAATCCGTTTCGTACGGCCTCCCGCGCAGCCATCGCAGACTCAACTCGCCCCCAGGAACCCCCGGGGCAAGTGCCGCCCGCCCCTCTACGCCTTATCGGCCTATACTTCCTATTTATACGATCATCGACGGTATTCCTAGGTCCCCTCCCCTTTTTTTTCATGTCACGTTGCCCTCGTCTTCGCCCGCTTCATCTGCCCCGCCCCTGTGAGCTTTGCACCCTTGACGCTCTCGCCCATGCCCGGCCGGCAGACTGCCTCACCCCAACACCGTCTCCTCTCAGCCGCCTACCTTGCTGAACTCGGCGATCATCGACAACTGGTAGTCAACCGTGCCGCGCTCGTCGGCAAAATCCGCCGTCAGCAGGAAGTCAAGTTGCAGTGTTCCGGCTTCGGTGACGCGATAGACGTCGGTCTCGGTGCCGGGCATCGAGAAGAAGACTTGGCCGGTGGCGGGATTTACGAAGTTGACCTGCGTCAGCCAGGTTACGATCACGCCATCGTCAATTATCTGCACTTCACCATTCATGTAATCGACGCGCAGGCCGCCCATGTCAAGCGTGTGATCGTGTAGCATAGGCAGGCCATCGGCAGTGATCACCACACTCCAGCTCGGCCATTCAGTCTCATTGTATATTTCCGGGCCGGCCACAGTTGCAAACAATCCGGTACAGTGTGCAGTCTGGCACACGAACACCGGCCCACTGTACCGGCCCGGCGGGATCGGCAGCGGCTCATCCGGTACCGGCTGCCCGTCACTGCCGTCTTCACCCGCCGCGGGGCTCCCGCTTGTTTCATTCGGCGCCGAACCGTCTGCGCTCGTTTGGTCGTCTGCCGGGTCGACTGCCAGCGTGCTTTCTCCGGGCCCTGGACCCGGGCTGTTCTCCACCGGTGCTGGAGTGTCGCCGGCGCTGTCGGGCGTGACATGAGCCTGCTCGTCGACCGGCGCCGGGCCGGGTTCAGTCTGGCGGTCCAATACCGGGCAGCCGCCCAGCAACAAAGCCGACATGACAATGGCGCCCACCATGGCGTGAAATCTCATGATCCTCGCTCCTCTGCGGCTCTCAGTCGAACCGAGCCTAGCACGTTCGAAGCGGGCAAGTCAATCCTTTCTGACCGGCCGGCCACGCGCAATTTCGCCGCCACCGCGGCGCGCACCTCCAAGGCCCATAATTTCTGCCCTGCGGGTGCGAACCCGGCCGCTCGCGCCGCCGCCCGCGCCGCGCCGGCCGGCAACGCTTGCGACCCATAAGTTCTCGCGGACGCGGGGCTTCGCGCCGGCGGCCTCCGAAGACCGTTCGCAGTGGCGCGCCCCCGCGCGGCCGCCTGTCGCAAAACTCAGAAACATTACTGCCGGCGGCAGACTAAACTTCGCTTCAGTTGAATGGCAGTGCATCGGCGGCACTTCCTCCACGCCGCGCAGCGCCACCAATCCGGCCGCCGTGCACTCGCATTCAGACGCCCGAAAGCTGACAAAAAAGAGAATGGCGCTGCGCGACAGCCGCACCTACGATAACCACATGACTACTACTGCCTACGCCACATCGCCCTCGAGCGCCTTAAGTCCAGCGGCCGACGCCGAAGCGCTGCGCGTAGCGTACGAGGTCACGCGCCTCGCTACTGAAGAACTGTGCAGTCCGCTGGAGCCCGAGGACTATGTCATCCAGTCAATGCCGGACGCCAGCCCCGTGAAGTGGCATCTGGCGCACACGAGTTGGTTCTTCGAAACGTTTGTACTCAGGCCTCACTTGGCGGGCTATCACGAGTTCCACCCGCAATATGCGCTCTTGTTCAATTCCTATTACGTAGCCGCCGGTCCACGCTGGCCCCGCCCGGAACGCGGACTTCTCTCCCGGCCGACGGTTGCGGATGTGATGCGTTATCGCCGGCACATTGACCAGCGCATGCAGCGGGTGCTGCGCGACCTGCCGCCGGCCGCCGCACCGACCGTGCTACTCGGCATTCATCACGAGCAGCAACATCAGGAGCTGATTCTCACGGATCTCAAGCACCACTGGTCCTTGAACCCGCTACAGCCAGTGTACAGTCAGGAGAACATGTCGCCGGCTGGCGATGCCCCGCCCCTGAACTGGCTGGAATTCCCGGAGCAACTGGCTTGGATCGGCCACGACGGCCACGGCTTCGCATTCGACAACGAGGCCCGGCGCCACCGCGAGTTCGTGCACGCCTTCCGTCTCGCCAGCCGCTTGGTGACCAACCAGGAATACCTGCGCTTCATGGCCGACGGCGGTTATGAACGCCCCGAGCTGTGGCTTTCGGACGGCTGGGCGGTGCGCCAGGCGCGCGGCTGGACGGCGCCGCTCTATTGGCGGCAGCAGGGCCACTGGACCGTTTACACACTTGCCGGCCGACGGCGTTTAGAGCCCGCCGAACCCGTCTGCCATGTTTCTTATTACGAGGCCGACGCCTATGCTCGCTGGGCGGGCGCCCGCCTGCCGACTGAGGCGGAATGGGAGGTGGCCGCGGCCGGCGCGCCGCTGGCAGGCCATTTCGTCGAGAGCCGGCGGTTTCACCCGTCTTCCGCGCCTGCCGCCGATGACGCCGGCCCACTGCACCAGCTATACGGCGATCTCTGGCAGTGGACGGCCAGTCCATACGTCGGCTACCCCGGCTACCGGCCCGTGACCGGCGCCTTGGGCGAGTACAACGGCAAATTCATGTGCAATCAAATGGTCTTGCGCGGCGCGTCCTGCGCCACGCCACGCAGCCATGCCCGCCGCACGTATCGCAACTTCTTTGCGCCCGACGCCCGCTGGCAATTCGCCGGCATTCGGCTCGCGGAGGACCGGGCGTGATAAGCCAGGCAGTTGCGGCAGCCGCGGACGGCGTGCCGCTAACGGATGAGTTCCTGGCGGACGTGTTGCGCGGCCTGTCGGCCGCGCCGAAGACGCTGCCGTGCAAGTACCTCTATGACGCGGCGGGCTCGCAACTCTTCGATCAGATTTGCGCGCTGCCCGAGTACTACGTGACCCGTGCCGAGATCGCCATTTTGCGGCGGCACGGACGCGAGATTGCAGGCTGCGTCGGCAATTCCTGCACCATAATCGAGTATGGCAGTGGCAACGGGCGCAAGGTGCGGCTGCTGCTCAAGCACTTGCAGCCGCCCCTGGCATACGTGCCGGTCGACATTGCCCGCGAACAGCTCCATTGCTCGGCGCGCGCCCTGGCTGAGGAGCACCCGTATTTGGAGGTGCATCCGCTGTGCGGCGATTTCACCGGGCCCCTGTCCCTTCCGCCCAATGGAGCGCTATTCAGCCGGCGGGTGGTCTACTTTCCCGGTTCGACCATAGGGAACTTCACTCCGCAAGAGGCGCTACGGCTGTTGCGGCAGACGGCCGAACTGTGCGGCCCGGACGGCGGCCTGTTGCTGGCGGCCGACTTGAGGAAAGACCCGCGAGTGATTGATGCCGCGTATAACGATCGCCAGGGAGTAACCGCGGCGTTCAATCTGAACCTGCTTACCCGCATGAACCGCGAGCTGGGCGCGGACTTCGACGTCGACAAATTCTGGCACCATGCCTTCTACGACCCGCGCCCCGGCCGCGTCGAGATGCACCTGGTTAGCCGCACGGACCAGCGAGTGCTGGTGTCCGGGCATCGTTTTGACTTTCGTGCGGGCGAATCGATTTGCACCGAACATTCATACAAGCAAAACCTCGCAGATCTATGTGAGCTGGCGTCAAGCGCGGGCTTCGTGGTCCAGCAGGTTTGGCGAGACCCCTTAAATTATGTCTGCATGCTCTACTTGGCGACCGGATCGTGAGCAGGCTCCTGCGCGGGACCGGACGTCAGGTTAAACGGCGAGCGCGCTGGTTGCCCTCGCTCGCGCTTCGGGCTCGGTCGGGCCGGCTCGAACCAGGAGGCGTCCGGGGTACTGATTTCTCTCCGTTCCTCTCCTATCATGCGGGACATGAGCACCCCCGATACACACGAAAACGATGCCTCGGCCCCGACCGGCAACGAAGCTTCGAGTCCGCAAAGTACGGACGTTGGCCCGCCCGGCCCCGTGCAGCCGCCCGACGACGGACCGCTCCAGGCCGCTATGCGCAGCCTGCCGGCCGTGGACCAGTTGCTGAAGGCGCCGGCTATAGCGAATCTGCTGGCCGAATTCCCGCGCGAAGAGTTGTTGCACGCCATTCGGGCCGTGCTGGACCAGCGGCGCGAGGCGCTGCGCGGCGGCGAGAAAGCGGACGTAGATACGCCCAGCCTCGCTCTGGCCGTGCGCGAGAAGCTGCACGAACGCGCCCGCCCGCACTTACGGCGCGTCATCAACGCCACAGGCATCGTGCTGCACACCGGCCTGGGCCGGGCGCCGCTGGCCCAGGAAGCCATCGACGCAATCGCCGACATCGCGGCCGGATACTGCAATCTTGAGCTGGACCTGCCCACCGGGCGGCGCGGCGACCGGCACGAACACGCGCGCGAGCTATTGGCCGAACTGACCGGCGCGGAAGATGCGCTGGTCGTGAATAACAACGCCGCCGGCACGTTTCTTACGCTTGCGGCCCTCACGGCCGGGCGCGAGGTGATCGTCTCCAGGGGGCAATTGGTCGAGATCGGCGGCTCGTACAGAATGCCGGATATCATGGCCGCAGCCGGCTGCCGGATGATCGAGGTCGGCACGACCAACCGCACGCACCTGTACGACTACGAGCGGGCCATCGGCGATGCGACCGCGGCCCTGCTGCGCGTGCATACCAGCAACTATCGCATACAGGGATTCGTCGAAAGCGTGCCGTTGACCGAGTTGGTTAGGCTGGCACGCAGCCGCGGGATGCTCGTGATCGACGACCTCGGCAGCGGCCTGATCGATCGCGAGTTGCCGTGGCCGGACGAGGGCGCTGTGCCTGGCGGGCCGGTGATCGCGCAGGCGCCCAGCGGATGGGCCGCGACTAGCCAGGCGCCAGCGGGACGGGCGCCGGCGCAGTGGGATGAGCCGGCCGTACGCGAAAGCGTCGTGAGCGGGGCGGACGTCGTGCTTTTCAGCGGCGACAAATTACTCGGCGGTCCGCAGGCCGGCGTGATTGTCGGCCGCGCTCATCTCATCAAGCGCATTCGTCAAAGCCCGCTGGCCCGCGCCGTCCGCCCGGACAAGATGACGCTAGCCGGCCTGGAAGCGACCTTGCGCCTGTATCGTGACCCCGAGGCCCTCGCGCGGCGCTTACCGGTTTTCCGCATGCTGGCCGCATCGCCCGCGGAGCTCGAAAGAACGGCCGTAGAACTGGCGGATGCCATTCGCCAGGTGCTTCCCGGAGCACAAGTCAGCCAGCAGCCGGATACTTCCGAAGCCGGCGGCGGATCGCTGCCGACGATCGCGTTTCCGACCTGGATAGTAATGGTGCGGCACGGGGCGGTGCCGAGCATGCGCCTGGCAGCAGCCGTGCGGCAGCGCGAGACGCCCGTGATCTGCCGGGTACAGGATGAAGCGCTAGTCTTTGACTGCCGGACGCTGCTGGCGGGCGACGCCGAGCAGATCGCCGCCGCTTTGGCCGAAGCCGTCCGCGAACTGGCCGACGGGTCTTGAGCGTTTGACGCACAAGGCCAGGCCGATCAGCAGCAGGACTGCGGCCCCAATCAGCCACGGGAGCGGCGGAAACACATCCTCCGTAACGGGATCGACGAACCCGGCCCGCTTCAGCAGCGGCAACAGCCCCTCCTCGCGCGTGATGAGCAGGATGATGCTGTTGTGCAGCACGTGGGCCAGGACCGCCGGCCAGATCGACCCCCAACGTATGACCAGCAGTCCCAACAGACAGCCCAGGGCGGCTGTGAGCGGCAGCCGCTGAATCGACATGTGCGTCATGCCGAAGGCGAACGCGACCAGCAGCACCGCCCCGGTTTTACCCATCACATTCCGCAGGCCGCTGAGCGCATAGCCGCGGAAGAACATTTCTTCGCAGAACGCAGGCAGAATGGCGAAGAAGAACAGCACGGTGGGGACCGAAAGGCGTTGCAGCATCTGCTCGTAGGGTGCGACGGCTTCCTTGAAATCCGGCGGCAGCGGCAGGATGCGCTCCTGGAGCGACATCCACACCAGCGCCAGCACCCAACTCGATAGGCCGATGCACAAGCCGGCCGCCAGCCCGCGCCAGCGCGGCGGTGAGAGCGAGAAGGTCGTGCTGATGCGTACGCGTGTGTAGAGCGCCACACCCATCGGCAGCGCCGCCAGCAGCAGCACCAGCGTGAGTGCGAAACCCGCCAGATGCTCCGGTGAACCGGGCGCCAGGCCAGCCCGGAAGAGCGACTGCTGGATGAAGAAGTTCAGCAGATAGACGACCGCCATCAGCAATAAAGCCTGTGCGGCGCTGGGCCAGTTGGAGGGCTTGAAGAACTTGCGTTTGAGCAGAGTCCGGATAGACGCACTGTCGGCGAACAGGACGGCCTCCTGCCCGAAGAGCTTGGCCGCTACCCCGACCGCCGCCAAGGCATAAATGCAGGTCGAAAGTGTGACCCACAGCACCCCTGCGCGGTTGATCTCGCCCATGAACAGTTCGCGCGTCAGGATCACGATATTGGTAACCGGCATGATGAGCAGCGGGCCTTCCAACTCGGTGCCGGGCAGGAGTCCGACCACGGCCGGAATCAACGCCACGACCATTACCGGCATGACGTAGTTCTGAGCTTCCTTGAAGCTGCGGGCAAAACTGCAAACGGCGAGCAGCACGGCGCTGAACATGACGGCCAGCGGGATAAGCGTAACCAGTACCAGCGGCAACGTCCGCAGCGGGATCGTGATGCCGCCTTCCTTGGTAAGGACGTCGCCCAGACCTCCCAGGTAGACGGTACCGCCGATGGAGAGCAAATTCAGCACGGCGCTGAGCATGCCGATCGAGGCCACCACGACAAACTTGCCGGCAATCAAGTCGACTTTGGGCACCGGGGCGGCCATCAAGGTTTCGAGTGTGCCGCGCTCACGTTCGCCCGCGGTCAGGTCGATGGCGGGATAGATCGCGCCGGTGATTGTCATGACTACCAGGATCAGGGCGACGACCTGCCCGATGATCGAGCCGCCGAGTTTTTCGGGCGTGGCTACGCTGAGCTGGGTGATTTGATACGGCTCGATATAGTCGCGGGTCAGGTGTAGGTCCTGAAGGCGGCGCGCGACGACGCGCTCGCTGAGCCGCTTGAACACGCCTTCGAGGGCCGAGGCCGCGAATTGGCTGCGAATTTCGGCCTTATCCATCACCAGCGTGATTTGGCAGGCGCCGCTGGAATCCGGCGTCGGCAGCAGGTCACCACTGACGAGCAGGCCGACATTGGTTAAGCCGGTTGCCACCGCCAAGCGTACGTCACTGACGACCTCCAACCGGTACGGCGGCGGACGGCGGTGGACGGCGGCCTCTTCCGTTTCGAGCCTGCCGCGCCCACTATCGCCGCTTTGTGCATCCGCCTCTTTTTCGGCGGCCTCAACGGCGGCGGGCAACTCTTCCGCGGGTAGACCGGCGGCGGCGGCGAAGCGTGCCAGATCGGGATCGAGAATGCGGGTTTGAAGCCAGTGGCGGACTTCATCCGACGCGACCGCGATCGAGTATTCCTGCTGTTTGAGCTTGCTGACCTGAAGCTCGAACGCCTGCAGCGAGCCAAGCATCAGGGCCGGGTACAGCACCATCGGCACGAGCACCATGGCCACCAGCGTGCGGCGATCGCGCAGCGTGTCGGCGAACTCCTTGCGCCAGATTGTGCTAATCCGCGAGAAGCGGTTCATTCGCATGCACCAGGTGTAGGAAGGCGTCGCTCAGCCGGCTCTGCCCGGTTTGCCGCTTAAGGCCTTCGAGGTCATTCTCGGCTATGAGCCGGCCATCGTGAATCAGGCCGATGCGGCCGCACATCTTCTCGATCTCGTCGAGGGCGTGAGTCGAGAGCAGCACCGCTTTTCCGGCGTCGGCTTGAGATTGAATAAAGTGCAGGATGAGGCGATTGCTGAGCACGTCCAGACCGAGCGTGGGCTCATCCAGGATGAGCACTGGCGGATCAGCGATCAAGGCGCGGGCGATGTTGGTGCGCTGCTTTTGCCCGGTCGAGAGGGCGCCGCAGCGCAGCTTGATGAAGTCGTGCATGCCGAGCCAGTCCACGAGCTCGGCGATGCGCCGGCCGGCCTGTGGGCGCGGAATGTCGTAAAGCACCGCGAAGTACTCGAGAATTTCCAGCGGCGTGAGACGCTGATACAGGCCGGTGTTGGCCGTGAGATAGCCGATCTGCCGCTTGACGGCAGCCTCGTGGTTGGTGACGTCTTTGCCGTTGATGAGGACGCGCCCGGAGGTCGGGCGCAGCAGCCCGCTGACCATGCGGAGCGTGGTAGTTTTTCCCGCGCCGTTGGGGCCCAGCAGGCCATATATCTCGTGCGGGAGCACCCGGAAGCTGATGTTGTCCACGGCAGTTTTCTCAGAGCCGTCCGGATTGGGGAAGACTTTTGTCAGTTCCTGGACTTCGATCATGCAGGCTCCGCGCGGGCCGGCGCTTCCCGCGATTAGCTGCCGCTTTATCTGCCAATCTCATCGACCGTTCGGCGGACGCGAGCGATTGGCGCGCCGGGCGTTCAGCCCACGAAGGTTACCCGAAGGCGCGGGCGCTCGGAAGGGTCCCATATTGGTCAAAGCGAGAACACGCCCCGCCGCCGGCGCGGGGGCAGTCGACCGAGCTTGCGGTTCAATGTTGAGGCTGGCCCGACGAGCTGCGGCCGGGCACGCTGCCGCACCCGGCCGCAAAGTCGTCTCGAACCCGTGTTCCGTTGTCCGGCGCGGTTACTGACAGCCGCCGGTCAGGCATTGCACAAATGGATCGATGTCGAACACGTTGACGTCCCCGTCATCGTTGCAGTCGTTAACGCACAGGAAGCTGCATCCCACTCCCTGGTAGGTGGCCTCCCACACGTCGCGGCTTGTCAGCGCGGACACGAACGGATCAATATCGAATACGTTCACCGCGCCGTCGCAGTTGGCATCGCCCTTGAGCTGGCCGGCGCAACACGGGTTCGGCGTACACACGCTGCCGTCGCCCATGTACGTGCCCGCGCAGGCCGCCGCAGCCAACACGCTACACGCCCCATTCGCGTCGCAACAGGCCCCTTCGCCGCCGCCCTCGGTGCTGAGCGTCGCGCTCGGCCCCAGCGGAGTCTCCACCCCGCCCGAGTTCCGCGCCTTCACCGCGAAGGTATACGCCGTACCCGGCTGCATCCCCTGCAACGTGATTGTTCCCCATGCCGCAGCGGTCTGCCACACTTCCGCCGCGACCGGCTGCCCGGCCCCATTGACGAACTTGTTGTTCCAGGCCGCGTCGCTGCTGCCGGTGCACTGCATGGCGAATTCGGTCGCAGCCGGATTGTCGCCCGGGTTCACATCCAGATCCATAGTCGTGGCGGTCGGGCTGCTCAGCGTTGGAGCGCCCGGCGTCTCGGCCGCCGTCGTGGCCGGCGTCTCTGGGCAAAACGACGTCTGCAAGCCGACGCGGTTGCGCGCTCTCACGCGGAACATGTATTGGGTATTCGGGGTGAGGCCGGTGGCGGTGTCGGTGGTAACCTGGACCCACTCATTAATGCCGCCGTCGCCGCCGGTAGTAGTCGAGTCAAAGTACAGTCCCGAAGACTCCTCCGTCAGATTCGTGAAAGTTCCGGTCGCGACGAGTTCGATGCTGTTCGACGTGATCGTCCCGAAGGCAATCCCGGTCGGCGTTTCGATGCGCGTCGTTGCAACTGCGCTCTCGCAGTAGGGTGTCTCGGTGCCGACCTGGTTGCGGGCCTTCACATGAAAACTGTAGCTGGTATTAGGGCTCAGGCCCGTGGCTGTGTCACTGGTTGTTTGGATCCACTCGTTGATCCCGCCGTCGCCGCCGGGCGTGGTCGAGTCGAAGTACAGACCGGACTGGCCATAAGTAAGCCTGGTGAAGATGCCTTGGGCGTTTAACGGGATCGAGGTAGTTGTCGTGATGCCGAGACTGATGTACGCGGGAGTTTCAATTGCGGTCGCCGCAGTAAAATCGTCCGAGGGGGCCGTAATGTTCGAGGGCTGGGCGCTGTCGCGCGCCCGCACACGATAAGTGTACACCGTGTTGGTTTGCAGCCCTTCGTCGGTATACGCATTGGACAACTGCCATCCGCTGCTGTGTCCTTCCGTGCCCCCGCTCACGAAATCAAACGCGTAGGCCACTGGCGGCGAGTGCTCATCGACCGCCGTGGTGGCCACCATCGTAATGGAGGTCGTGCTGGCGGCGACCGGCGGGACGTCGAAGGTCATCGGATTGGGCGTGGGCGGCGTGGTGTCCACAAACGGGATCACGCGCACGGTGTAATCCTCCACTTCGCCGTATTCCGTGTCGTCGCAGGGAGCCAGGGCCGGATCGTAATCGCCGTCCTGTATGCGTATCCGCATGCGCGTGAAGCCGAAGTACGCCCCCGCGGGCGGCGTAATCGTGGTGGTGTACGGTCCCGGGCCCGACCAGGCCGTGGTTATCGCTTCATTCGCATCGTCGAAGTCTCGGTCCTGGTTCCAGTCGATCCACACTCCACCAATGTCGCTGTCGTACGGCGACCCGATCGTGACCGTGAGTGGATAACCAGTACCAATGTACATCTCGGTCGAAAGGGCGCTATAGTCATGGTAGCCGTCGGAGCCGCTGGACTGGCTGATGCTGCCAACCGTCACACTGCTGATGTGCTCGTAACGTGTGTCAGTCGCCGACGCAGTGCAGTAAGAAACCGTCGGACAAAGCACCTCGCGCGCATCCACAAAATCCTGGCGGTCGATGCGCGTGGCTACGTTCGGGCAGTACAACGTACAGTGTGAAACGATGCCCACGATCTCTTCATTATTCGCGTTGAGCAAAGCGGAACCGGAATTACCATAAGTGGTGTCCGCGTCATACTCGTAGTAACTGCCGTGGCGGCTCACGATGGTACCGGAACTATACTGCTGGCTCTGGCTGCGGGTAGGGTCGCTATTGTCCACGCCGTAGCCCCAGACGGCGCAGGGTGTGCCCGGAGTCACGGCCGCGGTGGCAAGGGGACGAAACTGGCCGTAGCGGTCATAAATTCTCTGCCCGAGATTGTTTATCCCGGTGGTCAAGACCGCCCAGTCGCCACCCACCCCGTTGTTGAGGTACTGCCGCCCAGTGCACGGGAACTGATCGGCTATCGGCGGATTCACGGTGTCGCAGTCGCTCTGGGAAAAGGGCACGTTGAACTGCGCCACCAGCGGCCAGAGGGTATCAACACAATGTCCGGCCGAAACCAGGCAACTATTCATATTGTAGACTGACGCACTGCATCCGATCTGCATCAGCCGGCAAGCCCAGAGCTCGTTTGAGGGCACACGGTCGTCTTCGCCGCATATTCCGCAATCATCAGCCGCGCACGGGCCCCGGTCCGCGGGCCGCATTTGCACCGCCACACGCCCCAGGACGAGTTGGTTGCCGCGCGACACGGGCGCCCCCACCAATTCGACGTATACCGTGTCGCCGTTGAAGTAGGCCGACGTGTTCTGCCACATCGTCATCCCCGAAGCATCCAGTTCCTGAATTTCGCCATCCAGGGCCGACGTGATGCGCACGAAGCTCCCGCTGTCCAACGCCGCCCGGTCGAAGAACAGCCGGATCCACATGGCGTCGGCGACAAAAACGGTCTCCTCGTATATGACGGCATAGCCGCGCGTCTCGTTTGCGAGCCGGCCGCTGTCCGACCGATACATGAGGAACTCACCCACCGGAAAGCTCAGGTCCCGGCCCTGACTGCCGTCATCGAGCCGCGTAGGATTCGCAGGCGGTGAAGCAGTTGCCCAATCCCCCGCGCCTACACAACAGGCCAGCACGAACAGCAAAACGATCCGCATGAGTGTCATGGGGTTCCTCCGACTAGCTTTCCCAACCAGCCGCGGGCAGCCACCACCCGCAAGCGCGGCGTTTGGCGAAGCGGCGCACGGCGCATCGGCTCCGTTTCGGCGACGCCGCTACGAAAGACTCCGTCCGATTCTATAAGGCCCATCGCCAACAGCGCAACGCTACAATAGCGGATTGGCCCAGAATTTAAAACCCCAACTTCGGACGCCGGCCTTGTAGCTCTAGGTCAGATAAGCTGCCGCCCAAATGCCGCTTGCACCAGCGGACCAAGTTGCAGGTCCGCATATCCGGCCCGCGTTATCGGGCGGTTCGGCAGCCCAATCCGGCCGCCTACCTCGAAATTCGCGCTAAACGCCACCGCAGGCGTAACAACGCCGGCAGCACACGCAAACTCTCGCGCAGCACACGTACGCGGCTCGGCGCATGATCACGCCAGTTGACGCCCACTTCTTTGATTCGGCAACCCAGGCGCTCGGCCACCGCCAGAATCTCGCAGTCGAACAACCAGCCGTTATCCCTTTGGTAACCGAACACCTTGCGGGCCGTGTCACGCCGGAACAACTTGAATCCGCACTGCGTGTCGCGCAACGACCGCAGTATCAGCAACCGCCGCAGGCCGCGGAAAATGGTCGCTAACCCGCGGCGCAGAGCGGGCTGCGGAAGCTCCAGGTGCGAATCCGGCAAATCGCGCGAGGCGATTACTATATCGTAGCCGCGCTGTAGCCAGGGCAGCAGCTTCTCCAATTCCTCAATCGGCGTGGAGAGATCGGCATCGCACATGAGCAACAGGTCGCCGGTGCCGGTGAGCATGCCCTGCCGCACACTGTAACCTTTGCCGCGATTGGCGTTACTCGTGATCAGCCGCACGAAGTGCTTGTCCGAAGCGAACTTCCGCACCACCTCGGCCGTGCCGTCGGTGCTGCCATCGTTCACCACTACTATTTCCCGCAGGCGCCGGGGCCCGGAAAAGTATTCGCTAATGCGCCTCAGGCTCTCTTCAATAGTCTGAGCTTCGTTGAACGCGGGGATGATGACTGAAACGCTGGGCAGTAACTGGCTTACAGGCGGTTCATCAAGGTCGAGCTGCTTCTGCGAGGCTGCCAGGATATCCATGACTGATTCACCCATCCTGGGTCGCGTCGATCGTGCCGCGACCGCCCGAGGGAAAATAGCCGCGACCGGGCTGTGGAGCAACTGCCCACAGGCCGCTTGAACGGCGGCGCGGAACAAGCCTGAATACGTTCCGTCCGGCGCTTCGCCGCAGGCCCGCCCGGCCCCGCTGCGGCGCTGAGCGGGCGCGCGCCGCAGCTTACGAAAAGCGACCTGCCGGACGAGCGTCGGCTGATAAAGATCGGGCCGCTGCGCCCGGGCCGCCGCCTACTCGACCACCCATGTATCGCCGGAGGCAAAAAGCTTGTTCAGGTCGCCGGGCCCCAGCTTGGCGGTCGTCGCCTTAATCTGGTCGAACAGCATGGCCTCATAGCTGGGCTTTTCGATGTCGCGGAAAACGCCCAGCGGCGTGGGGAAACGCGGGTACGCCATGCGGGCGAGCTGAAACGCCAGCGTCGGCGACTCGCAATGCTCATCGTGTACCAGAAGGTCCTTCTCGGAAACACCCTGCCCGAGCGTCACTACCTGAGTATCCATGCCCACCAGGCGAATGCCTTTGTCGCGGTTTTTGCCGAAAATCATGGGCTTGCCATGCTCGAGGTAGAGGATGTTGTCGTCCCGCGTCTGGCGGTCAGTCAGGTACGAGAAAGCCTCGTGGTTGTACACCGCGCAGTCCTGGTAAACCTCGACGAACGCCGTGCCCTTGTGGTTCGCAGCGCGCTCGAGAATTTCCTGGAGCATCTTCGGGTCGTTATAGATCGCGCGGGCGGCGAAGGTGATCTCTGCGCCGAGGGCGACCGCGATCGAGTGCACGGGGTTTTCGATCGAGCCATAGGGCGTGGACTTGGTCCGCTTGCCCTGCTCGCTGGTCGGCGAAACCTGCCCCTTCGTCAAGGCATAAATACGGTTGTTGAAGAGCACGATCTTCAAACCGATGTTGCGGCGAATGGCGTGCAGAAAGTGGTTGCCGCCAATGCTCAGCGCGTCGCCGTCCCCCGTGATCACCCACACCTCCAGCTCGGGGTTGGCCAGCTTCACGCCGGTCGCCACCGCCGGGGCGCGCCCGTGAATGCTGTGAATGCCGTAGGTGTCCATGTAGTACGGGAACCGGCTGGAGCAGCCGATGCCGGACACACAGACCACCTTCTCTTTCGGCACCTGCCGGGCGGCGAGGCACTTCTGAATCGCCGTGAGGATCGAAAAGTCGCCGCAGCCGGGACACCAGCGAACGTCCTGGTCACTCTTGTAGTCTTTTATGGTAAGCACGGGATGATCAGCCATCGTGGTCATGGTTAGCGCCCTCCCAGAACTTCGTCGATCTTGGCACGGATGTCGCTCACCATGAACGGGCGACCGCGGACCTTGTGCAGGCCATAGGCATCCACGAGGTAGCGGGCCCGCAGCAACATCTGCAACTGGCCCATGTTCATTTCACAGACAACGACGGTTCGGAAGCGCGACAGAATCTCGCCCAGGTTGCGCGGCGTCGGGTTCAGCCAACGCAGGTGAACGTGCGAAACGTCTTGGCCGTCTTCGCGGGCTCGCTCAACGGCGGAGCGAACTGCCCCAAAGCTGCCGCCCCAGGAAACCAGCAACAAAGCTCCGCCGGCTTCATCACCGTAAACTTCCTGCGGGGGAATTTCGGCCGCGATGTTTTCGACCTTGCCGGCCCGCAGCTCGGTCATCCGCTGATGGTTGGCCGGGTCATAGCTGACCGTTCCAGCGACGTCCAGTTTCTCGAGCCCGCCCACGCGATGTTGCAGCCCCGGCGTGCCGGGAATGGCCCAGGGCCGGCTGCCGTTGGCATCGCGGCGGTAAGGCGCGAAATCGGCCGGATCGGTGGGGTGTTCAACCTTGATCGGAGCGAGCTCGTCCAGATTCGGGATGCGCCACGGCTCGGAGCCCTGCGACAGATAGCCGTCGCTGAGCAGGAACACGGGCGTCATGTATTTGACGGCAATGCGAACCGCCTCCATCGCAGCCCAGAAACAGTCCGCAGGCGAGCTGGCCGCCAGCACGGGCGCGGGGCAGTCGCCGTTGCGGCCGAGCATAGCTTGCCAAAGATCGGACTGCTCGGTCTTGGTCGGCAGGCCGGTGCTCGGACCGCCGCGCTGCACGTCGACGATGACGGTCGGCAATTCAGTCATGATGCCCAGGCCGATGCCTTCCTGTTTAAGCGCCAAGCCGGGGCCACTGGTACCGGTGACACCGATGCAGCCGGCGTACGCAGCGCCCAGCACGGCGGCATAGGCGGCGATTTCGTCCTCGGCCTGGAACGTCCGCACGTCGAAGTTCTTGTAGATCGTCAGCTCGTGCAGAATTTCGCTGGCCGGCGTGATCGGATAGCTGCCGTAAAACAGGGGCTTGCCGGCGAGCTTGGCAGCGGCGACGAAGCCCAGGGCGGCGGCCTGGTTACCGGTCACGTTGCGGTAGCGCCCGGGTTTCAGCGGCGCCTTGCCGACGCGGTAGCGGACGGAGAATATTTCGGCCGTTTCGCCGTAGTTGTAGCCGGCCTGAAGGGCGCGGCGGTTGGCCTCGGCGACGGCCGGCACTTTGGCGAATTTGCTGTCGATCCAGCGGATGGTCACGTCCAGCGGGCGGTCGAACAGCCAGTACACCACGCCCAGCGCGTAAAAGTTCTTGCAGCGCTCGGCGGCCTTCTGGTTCAGGCCGGTTTCTTTGACGGCCAGCAGGGTCTGGCTGGTGATGGGCACCTTGTAGACGCGGTACTTGTCCAGCTCGTCGGTTTCGAGCGGGTTGGTTTCGTAGCGGGCCTTGGCCAGATTCATCTGGGTGAACTCGTCTGAGTTGACCACCAGCACGCCGCCCGGCGCGAGGTCTTTGAGACAGACCTTTAGTGCCGCCGGGTTCATCGCGACCAGTGCGTCCACGGTGTCACCGGGCGTGTAGACCGCGCGGCTGCCGAAGTTAATCTGAAAGCCCGACACACCGCCCAGCGTGCCCGCAGGAGCGCGAATTTCGGCCGGGTAATCCGGAAAAGTGCTGACGTCGTTGCCGATCACGGCGCTGGCCGTCGTGAACTGGGTCCCGACGAGCTGCATTCCGTCGCCGGAATCGCCCGCGAACCGGATCACAGCCTGTTCGAGCGTTTCAGTGCGCTTGCCAGTAGTTGCCATGGCTTTTTTGCTGGAAGTCGTGGTACTCATTCAACTTGGCTCTCTGCCGACACGCGCATGCCCCGGGCGCGGCTGCCGGCGGGCTTGGAAAAGTCCGGGGTAGCTTGGGAGTCCTTCGATTGTGGGCCGAGACCTCACCTCTCACCCTGTCGGGCGTAAAACCACGCAGTTTAGCCCAGCGACGCGGGAAATTCCAGTCAAGAACGGCCGCATAGGCCGGCCACCGCAGTTAAATGCGGCAGCGAGGATCGTCCGCGCTCGTCAGGGGTCAGGCTGGCAACTCGCGTTCCAACCTCGGCTTGTCGCGGTTAGCTAACATCCGTAGACTGGTGGCCGACGCAAAACGAGATGAAAAATGGCTTTCTCCTTGCCGCAACGGCTGGCGAGCCTGCCGCCATACCTGTTTATCGATATTGATCGCAAGCGGCGCGCGGCGCTGGCCGCGGGTCATGATGTAATAAACTTCGGGGTGGGCGACCCGGACCAGCCGACGCCCGGCTTCGTAATCGACCGGTTGCAGCGTGCGGTGCGCGATCCCGTGCATCACCGTTACCCACCCGACGGCGGATTGCCGGAGTTTCGCCAACAGGCGGCGGATTTTTTCCGGCGTCGGCATGGCGTCGACTTGGACCCGGAGCGGGAAGTGCTCGGGCTGGTGGGAAGCAAGGAGGGACTGGGGCATCTGCCGCTGGCGGTGGTGGAACCTGGGCAAAGGGTGCTGATTCCTGATCCGGCGTACCCGGTGTACCGGGCGGCAACGCTTTTCGCGGGCGGGTTGCCATACGCGATGCAGTTATCGGCGGAGAACGATTGGTTGCCCCAGTTCGATGCCATTCCAGCGGAAGTCGCGCGCGCGGCGGTTTTGATGTTCCTCAATTATCCCAACAATCCCACCGGGGCGGTGGCGCCACGAACGTTTTTTGAGCGCGCCGTCGAGTTCGCACGTCGCCACGATTTGGTTCTGGCACACGATGCGGCCTACAGCGAGGTCTACCTTGGCAGTGAGCGTCCGCCGAGCGTGCTGGAAGTCGAGGGGGCGCGCGACGTCGCGGTCGAGTTCCACTCCCTGTCAAAAACCTTCAACATGACTGGCTGGCGGCTGGGATTCGCGGCGGGCAGGCCGGATGTGCTGGCGGCTTTGGCAAAGGTTAAGGCGAACCTGGACAGCGGCGCGTTCGGTGCGATCCAGGAGGCCGGCATTGAAGCATACGCCGGTATCGACCGCCCGGAGATCGCCGCCACGCGCAAGCTGTATCGCCAGCGGGCCGAGGTTCTGTGCGCCGGCCTGCGCTCGATCGGCTTCCGCGTCGACCCACCGAAGGCGACGTTCTACGTCTGGGCCGGCGTGCCGCCGGGCTACGACGGGATGCAGGTGGCGAACAAGCTGCTGGACGAGGCGTTCGTGGTGTGCATTCCCGGCATCGGCTTTGGCGAGGGCGTTGCCAATTACGTTCGCTTCGCGTTAACGGTCGATACGGACCGCATCGCGACGGCGATCGCACGGCTGCGTAAGCTGCACTGGTGAGCCGATGCCTGAGGGCGGGATATACATCGCGCTGGGCTCGAATTTGGGCGATCGCGAGCAGCATATTCGCACTGCCCTGGCGGAACTGGAGGAGCAGGGCGACATTCGCGTGCTGCGCTGCTCCAGTCTGCACGAAACAGACCCAGTCGGCGGCCCGCCAGGACAGCCCATGTATTTGAATGCCGCCGCGGAACTGGATACGCAATTGCCGCCACACGCCCTTTTGCAGCGCATGCTGGCAATCGAGGCGATGCACGGGCGCGTACGGAACGTGAAAAACGGGGCCCGCACACTGGATTTGGACCTACTCATCTACCGCGATCAGCGAATTGCTGACCGGGACCTCATCATTCCACATCCGCGCATGTGGGAGCGCGAATTCGTGACGGCGCCGCTGGCTGAAATTCAATCGCCGGATCAGTTCTTGAAAATGCGCCGGTCGGCCGCCAGCGCCCGCCCGCCGCAATAAGCGAAATTCACTCGATGCTGGTATGCACCGGGCGCGGCATGTCGTCCTTAATCTTCTGCTGCTTTACCTCTTCGCCGCTGCAGGTAAACAGCGTCATGTCGTCCTTGATGCGGGCTTGCAGGTGTACCGGGCGGCGCCACAGGCGCTGTAGATTCTTGAGGCACTCGGCCGCGTACTTGATGTCCAGGTCAATGCCCAGATGCTTATGCGCCAAGTACAGCTCCCCGCGATTGGCGTAGTTTGCGTCCACTACGTAAATGTACGGCTGGCCGTGATTCGTAAGCATGAACAGCAGGGTCTGCTTGATGTGGTCGAAGTCCCGATCCACTGCGACCATGCGGCCGGTGCTGGGATCCTGGCGGTAATGGTAAAGCTTATAACGTTCGACGAACTCCGGCGTGAGGAACTCATCGATAAAGGTTACGTCGTTGTGAACGCGGCGCACCTCGAAGATTTTTTCGCGGCCCTTCCGCAGGCCGGTATCCCAAGCGCGGCGCTTTTCGATTGACTCGCACTCCTCGTATTCCTTGCCGAAGCGCCCGCGGTTCCAGCGGTCTTCGATGTCGCGGAATAGCTCGACCCCCAGCTTGTAAGGATTCAGTCGGCCGGGCGCGGTGGCCAGCGTGCCGGAGTGGTGGTCGGCGTAGGCGACCACCTCGTGATCGCGCAAGTGATAGCGGGTCATCATGTATGAGTGCCAGTAGGTGGCCCAGCCCTCGTTCATGATCTTGGTCTGGCCTTGCGGGGCGTAGTAGTAGGCCTCGTCGCGCACGATGTCCAGGATGTCCGATTGCCACACCTCCAGCGGAGCATGGCGCAGCAGAAACGCCAGCACGTCCCGCTCGGGCGCCGGCGGAAACGCCCGCCGCTGCAACTCCCGCTCGCGCCGATCCCGCTGCCGCTCGGCCTCAAGCATCTCCGGCGGATTGATATAGCGGTCCATGTAGGGCTTGGCCGGAAAACGCGAAACCGCCCGGTCCGGCTGGCGCTGGGCCGGGATGGCGCTCTCGCGCGGCTGGGGCTCGGGCTGACGCCGCATGAATTGCGAGTAGGGGTCGATCAGGTTTTCGAGTGACAGGCAAATATCCAGGAACCGCTCGACTGCCTCCAACCCTTCGCGCTCCACATGCCGCTGAATGCGCGTGGCGTGGTTGGCCATGCCATCCATCATCTTGCGGTTCGTTTTGCCGAACCAGATGTTGTTCTTGAAGAAATCACAGTGCGCGTAAACGTGCGCCATTACCGTCTTCTGATCGACTAACTCGTTGTCGGTCAGCAGGTAGGCGTAGCACGGGTCATTATTTATGACCATTTCGTAAATCTTGCCCAGCCCGTACGTGTGCTGCTTGCGCAGCCGCTCGTACTCCATCCCGAACCGCCAGTGCGGGTAGCGCTGCGGGAACCCCCCGTAGGCGGCCACCTGGTTCATCTGGTCGAAATCAACCAGCTCGAAGATGGTCTCGAAGAAATCGAGTCCCTCCTGGCGGGCACGTTCCTCGATCACGCGACGCTGGGCTTCAAGTTCGGCCGGAAACTGACGCAGCACAGTGGCCTCCATAAACACGGTCACCGAATTGTATCGTGCATGTGCCGCCGCTGCATGGCGCGCCGGCCGCCGCTGCTGATATTTACGCCTGGCCCGCTGGGCGGTAAATTCGGCTTTTTCAGCGGCGCCGGCGTGACACGCAGCACCGGAGCGCGTGGCTGCCGGCGGCTGCGACCTCCGAACCACGAGCCGGCTGCGGCAGGAGTGAATGTGCCCGCAACAGACCCGCCCGAAGCTCTGCCCGAAGCCGTTGCGGCGCCCGCCAGGCGCCAGCGCCAGCCGCAACGTTGGATCATCCTCGGCTTGCTGGCCCTGTTCGCGTGCTGGTTCGCGGCCATGCAGTGGCGGCAACGGGCCGGCGCGCCGGTCGCCTGGGAGCGCGACCTGCCGCAGGCCGAAAAACACGCCCGCGACTCGAACCGACTGATCTTGCTCATGCTTCAGGCGCCGGGCTGCCCGATTGCCGCGGCCCTGGACCGCGACCTCTTCTCCCAGCGCGACATTCGCGAAAAAATGGCCCAGCTCACGTGCTGCCGCCTGGAAGTGCAGCCGGCAGATCCGATCGCGCAGCGTTTTGGGTTTAGACGTAACCCGCTCATGGTGGTCGTAAAGCCGGGGGACTTGCGTGCGGTCGGGATTCGGCCGCTGGAGGGGAAAATACAGTACCCCGAGTTGGACACGGTTCTGCGCGAGTCGCTGAAGAGCCAAGGCAAGGGTCAGTCAGATGCGTCAGGGCAGTGAAGTCGCCGTCAGCGAGCCCGCGCCGCCATCTGAGCAGCAACACAGGAGCTGGCCGACAGGGTTGCTATGCGGCGCGCTGGCACTGGTGATATACACGGCATCCGTATCGCCAGGCGTCGAATGGCAGGATCCGGGGCGCCATCAATACCGCATTCTCACCGGGCAAATGGAACACCCTTGCGGGCTGGCGCTGTCGCACCCGCTGCACTTCCGGCTGGCGCGGTTGGCGCTGGCGCTGCCGTTCGGCGAGCCGGCCTGGCGCATGAACATGGTTTCGGCCATCTGTGGGGCGGCCGCCATTGGCGTGCTGGCCGCCTTGGTCGTGCGGCTCACAAACAGGCGGCCGGCCGCGTTTCTGGCGGCCGGCGTGCTGCTCGTCGCGCACAGCTACTGGCAAATGTCGTGTACCACTGAGACGTACACGCTCGCGGCCACCCTGATGGTCTGCGAGTGGCTGGCGCTGCTCCAGTACGCGCGCACCGGCCGCCCGCAGTGGCTGGTGCTGGTGTTTGCCCTTAACGGGCTGCACATTGCCAACCACCTGCTGGGGCTGATTCCACTCGCGACCTATGGGGTCCTGCTGATCGAGCGCAGCTTGCGGCGCAAGCTGCACCCGGGCTGGCTGCTGGCCTGCGCGGCCGTCTGGATCGCGGGCAGCGCCCCCTACTGGACGATGGTGCTCGACTTCTATGCAAGAACGCACGACCTGCGCGATACGCTGCACTCGACCTTTTTCGGCGGCGGCGCCGAGTACGGCGGCTGGGCGCAGGCGGCAGTCGGCCTCAACCTATCCGCGAGCCAACTGAAAATTGCCTTTCTTTCGCTCGGCTACAACTTTCCGTCATTGACGCTGCTCATAGCGGCGCTAGGGCTGCTGCTACCGATGCAGGGCTCGCTGAAGCTGTTCCGCTGGGTTCTATTGGCCCAGACCGTGTTGATGACGGTATTTGTGATGCGCTACCGCATCGCCGATCTGTACACGTTCTTCGTTCCCCTCGACGTAATGGTTGCGCTGTGGTTTGGACTGAGCGCCGCTTGGATCTGGCGGCGTTTGCGGTCGCTTACCGCGCGGCGGGCGTTCGCCGTTCTGCTGGCGGTCAACGCCGTGCTGCCGCCGCTGGTCTATGTGGCCTTCCCAATCCTTGCCCGCCAGGGTGAGTGGATGGAAGGCCGCTGGCTTCACCGCCCGCATCGCGACGAGTACAACCACTTCTTCCGTCCCTGGCTGCGCGGCGATCACTCCGCGGCCAAATTCGCGTGCGAAGCGCTCGAGCGTACCGGCCCCGGGGGCTGGCTGCTTGGCGAAAGCACCACTGCCCCGACGACCGCCTACTGGTATCTCGTGCATGGCGGCCCGCCCGGAGTACAGATTTTCAACGGGCGTGTCTGCCTCACGGCCGACCGGCCGGACCTTTCGGACGAGGAGCTAGTGGAATTCGTCCGGGCCGGTGGAAACGTGGTAATCATCGCGGGCGTGTGCACGGAGATTATGTGGTCGCCGGGCTTCACGCTCGACCAGAGCGATGAATACTGGTGGCGCATTTCCACCAGCCCCTGACAGCGCGGATCGCGCTCGCGCAGTACGTCGGGGCCTCGGTAACTTACGTCCGTATGGCCGCGGCGCCTGCCGTTGCGACGGCGTGGTCGTTCTCGACCGTGCTGCCGGAAACGCCGATTGCGCCGATGATCTCAGCGCCTGCTTTGAGCGGAACACCGCCGGGGAAGGTGATCAGGCCGCCGTTGGAATGCTCGATATTGAACAGCGGCTGGCCGGGCTGCGAGAGCTTGCCCAACTCGCCGGTGTTCATGTCGAAGAAGCGGGCGGTGCGGGCCTTGCGAATGGCGATGTCAATCGAGCCGAGCCAGGCCCCGTCCATGCGGGCAAAGGCCTTGAGGTTGGCGCCGGAGTCCACCACGGCGATGTTCATCTTGAGCTGCATGCCGCGAGCTCTTTCCAAGGCCGCGTTCAGGACAGCCTGCGCCTGTTCCAGTGTGATTTCGGGCATGTCGGACCTCCGCAAGAAAACCGTAACCACGGGTGACCGCAGATGATCATACTCATCGGGAGTAGCCCGGTCTTCATGGCAAGAACGAACTGTTGCGGCGTTGTCGAGCCGCGTCGGGGCGCTCGCGGACGGCCACTCCCCCAAAAAGCTACCGCTAAGCTTCCACGTCCGGCATCGCCGCCTGCTGGCATAGGAACAGCACCGCCATCCGCACGGCCAGGCCATTGGTCACCTGGCGCAGGATGCTGGAATGCGGTCCGTCGGCCACGTCGGCCGCCAGCTCGATCCCGCGGTTGACCGGGCCGGGGTGCATGACCAGCACGTCCGGCTTGCAGCGCTTGAGACGCTCGCTGTTCATGCCGAACAACCGCACGTATTCGCGGATGGAGGGAAAGACGTTGCTGGCGATGCGCTCTTTCTGGATGCGCAACATATTTACAACGTCCATCTCCGGCAGAATGCTGTCGAAGTCGTGCGTGACGCGCGCTCCGAGCTTTTCGAAGCTCTTGGGCACCAGCGTCGGCGGGCCGACGAACGTCACGTGCGCCCCCAGCTTTTGAAGGCCACGCAGATCCGAGCGGGCCACGCGCGAGTGCGTGATGTCGCCCACGATGGCCACATTCAGACCCGCGATGCGCCCCTTGTGCTCCCGGATCGTGAACAGGTCCAGCAGGGCCTGCGTCGGGTGGGCGTGCTGGCCGTCGCCGGCGTTGACCACGCAGCACTTGGTGGCTTGGGCCAGGTGATTGGCCGCTCCGGCCGCGCCGTGCCGCAGCACCATGATGTCCACTCCCATGGCCTCGATGTTGCGGGCCGTGTCGAGCAGGGTTTCGCCCTTCTTGGTCGAGGACATCTTCTCGGAGAACTCGATCACATCGGCCGAGAGGCGTTGGGCCGCCAGCTCGAAGCTCATACGGGTGCGCGTGCTCTCCTCAAAGAACATCAGCACCACCACGCGTCCGCGCAGGGCCGGCACTTTCTTAACGCTGCGCGTCGAAACGGCCTTGAACCCCTCGGCGGTGTCGAGAATGTGCACGATTTCCTCGGGGGTGAGTTCCGCCAAGGTGAGCAGATGTTTACGCGTCCACACGGGGCGTTCAGCCCTTTTAGCGGCGGCCATTGAGTTCGACCTCGTCTACGCCGTCCACTTCGAGCAATCTTACATCCACGGATTGTTGCGGCTGGGTGTCGGTGCGCAGGCCGACGAAATCGGCCTGAATGGGCAATTCGCGCAGGCCGCGATCCACCAGGACCGCCAGGCGGATGGCCTTGGGGCGGCCCAGGTCGGTCAGGGCGTCGAGCGCGGCCCGCACGGAGCGGCCGGTGTAGAGCACATCATCCACCAGCACGAGCCAGGTATCGGTGATGTCGAAGTTAATTTCGGTCTCGCGTACCACGGCGCTCGGACCGATCGTAGTCAGATCGTCACGGTAAAGCGTGATGTCCAGCGCCCCATAATGTGCGGGCTTGAGGCCGGCCCGCTCCAGCAGCGGCAGCAGGCGGCGGGCCAGCGTTTCGCCGCGGCGGCGGATGCCGACGACAGCCACCGGCACATCGCGCGGAGCGGCGGCCGCGATGGCGCGGGCCAGGTTTTCGAGCTTCTCCTGAATCTGCTGTGCGTTCAACAAGAGTACCATGGCGTGTAGCGTACCCGCTCGCGGCGGATGCGCGAAGGCGCGGGCCAGCTCGGGGGATCGAGGGATCCAGGGGATCGAGGGAGGAAAGAGCAGAGCCGGGGCGTGCCGCCCCGGATTGCCGCCACCAACGTCGCCCGCTTGATCCGAGCCCGAAGCGCTAGCGAGGGCAACCCGATCCCCCCATGCGAGCCCCCCGCTCGATCCGAGCCCGAAGCGACCGCGCGGGCAGCACCCCGAGCAATCCGAGCCCGAAGCGCTAGCTTGGGCAACCCGATCTCCTGATCCGAGCTGGAAGCGCGGGGAGGCGGCCTGATAATGGGCCTCGTATTTGGGTTGGATGGTCAGTTTGCCAGTTTGCCAAGCGGTTGCGGGTTTGGCCGATAAAAGCGGCGTTTGTCCTGTGCCAGAGGCAGGTTGCCAGTTTGCCAAGGTATGCGCGCTCGGATTTGGCAAAGTGCCGCGCTGCGCGAGAGCAGGAGACAGGTGAAAGGTGAACAGGAGAGGGGGAGGCAGGGGGCGCGCGGTGCTTCCCCAGGTGATCAAGCAGTCTGATAAAAAGCCCGCTAGGATCGCGTCTTGGGGGCAGGTAATCAGATGCCCATGCTTCTTGTGCACTCGATTTTGATAACCTGAGGCGCCGCTGCG
>ENA-UOUL01000163-UOUL01000163.1-bioreactor-metagenome-genome-assembly--contig:-NODE-163-length-110299-cov-10.391102_pt1 | contig 110299 bp, 102 predicted proteins | sample MGYA00249838_ERZ747220 | MGnify/ENA primary metagenome ERZ747220 (study PRJEB28778, sample SAMN05720191) | bioreactor metagenome | isolation source: Anaerobic biogas reactor | place... | reverse complement strand
GAGCTGCTGTGACTCGGCTTCCCTGATGAGGGCCTCGTCCACCTGGCAATCATCTGACGCCAGTGTGTCCAGAAAACTCTCTTCCTCATAAAAAAGCTCTCCACGTCTCCCTCGGCGTCTCAGAACATCAATGGCAGTGCGCCTTATACTTATGACGATGTAGGAGTGCAGGGTGAAACAATCAAAGGACATGAGCAAGGGGATTTTCGCCATGAGCTTCAGGAGGGTGTCGTGAATAATATCCTCTGTGTCATGATGGTGCTTCATTACGCTATAGGCTGCACCATACATGGCAGAGCGACATTGAAAGTACAGCTCTTCCATAAAGCTGCGCTGATGCTCATCAGGAATGGTCGCTAAAAGTGACAGCATAACATCCTTTCTTTGGGACATGTTTCAAAGACGCAATCATCAATCCCTTAGATACCCAATGGGAATAACCAAAACACCATCTTCTTTGGCATATCCATATTCTGTGCCTGTCAAAACAATTTTCAGGCTTGGAGGTTTGATTGGTGTCTGCTTATTCCGGGCGTTGAAATCACGAATCAGACTTTCAATTTTGCACAGGTGCTTTGCGCCTTCATCCATTCCATTGCTTCCAAGCTTCATCTCGATTAAGGCATACCTCCCATCCTCAAGGTGCAGCACAGCATCCGCTTCCAGCCCGTATCTGTCATAATAGTAGGACACGCTTCCGTTTTGTGCTGATGAGTATATTCTCAGGTCCCTGATGCAGAGTGACTCAAATAAGAAACCCAGCGTCTTAAAGTCCTCATTGAAGTATTCCGGGCCAACACCCAGGGCAGCTGTTGCGATGGAGGGATCAATCAGGTTTCGCTTGCTGGATGCCCTGATGGCTGTTTTTGAACGGATGGAAGGATTCCAGGCAGCCACATCCTCGATAATGAACAACTTTTCCAAGGCTTCCACGTACTTATTAAAAGTGTAGTTTGCGATGGAAGTGGTGGAAGCAACATCTGCATAAAGCGTTCTTTTGGTGGATAGGGTACAAATATTCCTGGCATATGACCGTAGAATTGTCTGTGCCCACAAAGGGTTTCTCTTCACGTTGTCAATGCTTGAAATGTCACTACCTGCTATTTGCCTGAACAAGTCCTTGGCGATCTCCAATTTCGCCCTGGGCGTTTTGTTGTTGACAGCACGGGCCCCCTGCTTGACCACACCCTCCAGCCCAAAGGCTGCCGCCGCCATGGTTTGCATCTCATCACCTCAGGCTGATTATACTGCATCCCGTGGCATCCTGCAGCGGCATGCTCCCAAAGCGGTGTATAATCCAAGGGGAGGATGCCTATGAAACGAGTGATTCTGATTGTGCTGGATTCCGTGGGCGTGGGGGAACTGCCCGATGCCGGGGGCTATGGCGATGTGGGCGCCAACACCCTGGGCAACACCGTGGCAGCCACCGGGCTGCGCCTGCCCAACATGGAGCGGCTGGGCCTGGGCGGCATCAGCCAGGCCGGCCTGCCCCTGCACCCAGAGGCCCGCGGCCTGTCCAGCCGCCTGCGGGAACGCTCCCCGGGCAAGGACACCACCACCGGGCACTGGGAGATGGCCGGCATCCGCCTGGACGCGCCCTTCCCCACTTACCCAAATGGCTTCCCGGCGGAGGTCATCCAGGCCTTTGAGCAGGCCATTGGCACCCGCACCCTGGGCAATGTGCCCGCCAGCGGCACGGTCATCATCGAGCAGCTGGGGGCGGAGCACCTGCGCACCGGCTACTCCATTGTCTACACCTCCGCGGACTCGGTCTTCCAGATCGCCGCCCATGAGGACATCATCAGCAACGAGCGCCTGTATGAGATGTGCCGGATAGCCCGTGACATCCTGCAGGGCCCCCACGCGGTGGGCCGGGTGATCGCGCGCCCCTTCAAGGGGCCCGGTCCCGGGCAGTTCAAGCGCACCGCCGCCCGGCGGGACTTTTCCCTTGAACCGCCGGGGCAGACCATCCTGGACGCCCTGAAGGAAGCGGGCAAGGCGGTGATTGGCGTGGGCAAGATTGAGGACATCTTCGCCGGCCGCGGCCTGACCCTGGCTGACCACGCCGCTGGCAACCAGGCCTGCCTCGCAGCCACCCTGCGCCTGATGCGGGAGGATTTTGAGGGCTTGCTGTTCGTCAACCTGGTGGACTTTGACATGATTCACGGCCACCGCCGCGACCCAGCCGCCTACGCGCGGGCGCTGTCTGAGTTTGACGCGGCGCTGGCGGACATTCAGGCCTTGATGCGCCCGGAGGACCTGCTCATCCTCACGGCTGACCACGGCTGTGACCCCACCTTCCGTGGCACCGACCACACCCGCGAGCACGCGCCGCTGATTGCCTGGCGGCAGGACATGCGGCGCCATCATCACCTGGGGGACCGGGGCAGCTTTGCCGACATCGCGGCCACCATCGCGCATTTTTTCGGCCTGCCCCAGCGCTTTGACGCCCAGTCCTTCCTGGAGGAGATCCAGCGGCTCTCCTGACCTGAACATACAGCAAAGCCCCCGGCAAGCACGCTTGCCGGGGGCTTTTTCCGGGGCTGTGCCGCGCTACATCCTCAGCTCGCCGCCCAGCTTTTGCAGCCTCTTCTTGATGGTGGCTACCTTCTCCTCAATCTGCCGGGTGGTCATGGTGGCGTCATCCAGGCCAAAGCGCACCCGGAACATCAGGGATTTCTTGCCCCCGGGCACCTGCTTGCCTCGGTACTCCTCCATGAATTCCAGGCCGCGCACTGTTTTGTCCAGGGCCTGGCTGAGCTGCTCCCAGGTGACCTGCTCATCCAGCAGCACGGAGAAGTCCTGCTCCACCTGCGGGAAATGCGGCAGGGGGTGGTAGGTGTTGCTGCGGGAGGGCAGGGGCGGCAGCTGGTTCAGGTTCAGCTCCATCATGGCCAGGTGGGCACGGCGGAGGTCCGCGGCATGGGCGGCGCGGCTGCCCAGCAGGCCAAGGGCGCCGATGACCCTGCCCTGGCAGAGGATGTTCAGCCAGGCCTTGCTGTCCGCCCAGGCGGGCTGCTCCTGCTGGGCAAAGCGGATGTCCTCGCTCATCACCGCGCGGGGCAGCAGCTCCAGCAGGCCCTTCATCTTCCGGAAGAGCATTCGCGGCTCCCGGCCCACCAGGGCGGCGGCCAGGCTGCTGTGCTGCAGGGGCAGGCGTTCCTCCGGGTCGCTGGTGGGCACGCTGCCCGGGGCGAAGACCTGGGCAGCCTCAAAGATGCCGAACTGCTCATGGTAGCGCAGGTTCATCACCACCGCCTCCAGCAGGCCCGGCAGCAGGGAGGGGCGCAGGCAGGCGGTGTCGGGGGCGGGCGGCGCGGCCAGCTGCAGGCAGCCGGCTTCCTCATGGCCCATGGCCAGCAGGTAGTCCCGGTTCACCCAAGGGTAGGTGTAGACCTCCTGCAAGCCGCCCTGGAAAGCCAGGTACTCCCGCGCGCGGCGCTCCAGGGCAATGGCTGGCTGGTTGACCGCGCGGGTCAGCTTGACCCGCGGCGGGATGAAGGCCACCTGCTCATACCCCATCATGCGAGCAATTTCTTCCAGCACATCGTCCTTGAGCGCCACATCCCCGGTGGCGCGCCAGCTGGGCACAGACACCTTGATGGACTGGCCCGCGAGGGCTGTCTCAAAGCCCAGGGGGCTGAGCAGGGCGCGCGCCTCCTCAAAGCCGATGCCGTGGCCCAGGCGCTTGCCCAGCCAGTCCAGGCCCACCTCCACGGTTGCGGGCTCGGTGGCATGGGGGTAATTGTCCGCGAAGCCGCTCAGGCGGGCCTCCGGGTACAGGCGCGTGATCAGCTGGTGGGCCACCGCCATGGCCTGGTCCACGCGCTGGGTGTCCAGCCCCTTCTCGTTGCGGTTGGCTGATTCGCTGCGCACCTGGTGCCTGGTGGCGCTGCGGCGCACGCCCTTGGGTTCAAAATTGGCAATCTCCAGCAGCAGCCTGCGGGTGCCCGGCAGGATGGAATCCTGCGCGCCGCCCATCACCCCGGCCAGGGCAATGGGCTGCTGGTTGTCGCAAATCATCAGGTCATCCGCGTCCAGGCGCAGCTCCTTGCCGTCCAGCAGCTTCAGCCCCTCCCCGGGCCGGGCGGTGCGCACCACGATCTCATCGGGCACCAGCTCCCGGTCAAAGGCATGGGTGGGTTGGCCCACGGCCAGCATCACATGGTTGGTGATGTCCACCAGGCTGCTGATGGGGCGGATGCCCACCTTCCACAGGTCCACCCGCATCCAGTGGGGGGAAGGCCCGTTGTGCAGGCCCTCATACTGCATCGCGGCATAGCGCCTGCAGCGCTCCCTGTCCTCAATGCGCACCTGCACCGGTTCCAGGCCCTGGGGCGGCTCAAAAAGGGGCAGTGGCTTGAGGGGCACCTGGTAGATGGCGGCCAGCTCCCGGGCGATGCCGTAGTGGCACCACAGGTCTGGCCGGTTGGTGAGGGATTTGTTGTCGATCTCCAGGATGATGTCGTCAAGTCCCAGCGCCTGGGAAAGCGGCGTGCCCGCCGGCGCGTCAAAGCCGCTCAGGTCCATGATTTCCCGCTCGTCCGCCGATGGGAACAGCTCATCCAGCATCAGCTCCGCAGCAGCGCAGATCATGCCCTCGCTTTGCACGCCGCGCAGTTTGCTCACCTTGATGGCCACCTTGTCACCCTCGCCATGCCAGCGCACCTGGGCACCGGGCAGCGCGGCCGCCACCAACATGCCCACGCGCACATTGCTGCCGCCGCACACGATGGTGGCCGGGCTGGGCGTACCCACATCCACCAGGCAGACCTTGAGCAGGTCAGCCTGGGGGTGGGGCTGGACCTCGCGGATGTGGCCGACCACCACCTGGGTGTAATCCTCCGCCAGGTGGACCGCGTCCTCCACCTCCACGGTGCGCATGGTCAGTTCATGTGCCAGGGTGGCCAGGTCCAGGTTCTCGGGCAGGTCCGCGTAGCGGCGGATCCAGTTCAATGACAGCTTCATATGGTTCTCCTCTTAACGGAACTGGGTCAAAAAGCGCAGGTCGGCGCCGCGGAACAGCCGCACGTCGTCCACGCCGTAGCGCATCATCACCAGGCGGTCCAGGCCGATGTTGATATAAAACCCGCTGTACACATCCGGGTTCAGCCCCGCCGCGCGCAGCACGTTTGGGTGGGGCGTGCCCCCGGGCATCACCTCAATCCAGCCCACCTGCTTGCACACCTTGCAGCCCGTGCCGCCGCACACCAGGCATTTCATGTCAATCTCAAAGCCGGGCTCCACAAAGGGGAAGAAGCCTGCGCGCATGCGCACCGCCACCTCCCGGCCAAAGACCTTCTCCAAAATGGTGCGCACAAGCAGCAGCCCGGAGGCAAAGGCGAAGTCCTCCTCCACAATCAGCGCCTCATACTGGAAGAAGGCCCGCTCATGCCGCGCGTCCGTGGCTTCGTTGCGGTAGGCGCGGCCCGGGTAGACAAAGCGGGCCGGCGCGCCATGGCGCTGCAGGTAGCGCACGCTGGCCCCGGTCAGGTGCGGGCGCAGGCACAGCCGCTCAGGGCCGGTCAGGTCCTCATGACCCTTGAGCCAGTAGGTGTCCATGCTGTCCCGGGCCGGGTGCTCCGGCGGGAAGTTCAGGTGGTCAAAGGCGTAGCGCTCGCTGGTGATATCGTCCTCCTCAAACACCTCAAAGCCAAGGGAGAGGAAGGCGTCGTTCAGGTCATAGCACATCTGCGTGATGGGGTGCAGGCCCCCGGCCCTTGGCTGAATGCCCGGCAGGCTGACGTCCAGCTCGCCTTCCACGACAGAAGCCCGGGCAATCAGCTCGCCCTGGCGCGCTTCCAGGCGCTGCGTGATGGCTTCCTTGACCGCGTTCGCGGCCATGCCCATCTGCCGTCGGGCATCCGGGTCCAGTCCGCCCAGGCCTTTGAGCACCTGGGTCAGCGCCCCCTTCTTGCCCAGAAAGGCCTGGCGGGCCTGGTCCAGCGCGGCCTCATCGCCCGCCTGCTGTATGGCCGCCTCGGCCTGCCGCTGTATGCTTTGCAGTTGCTCCAACACCGCTCCTCCAAACAAAAGCCCCATGCTGCGCATGGGACGTGATGAACGTGGTACCACCCAATTTCCGTGCCAAGGGCACGCTCTGGCCCTTAACGCGGGAAACGGCCACCCGGCAACCCGGGCGGCGGCTCAGAAGTGAATGCCCTGCCATTTCCAGGCCGCTTCCAGCGCTGGCGGCCCTCTCTGTGGGAAGCTTCCGCAGGGGTTGTTCTTCATCACAGCCGATGTGACATCCTACCATTCCCCGCGATTTGGTGTCAACCGCGCGGCAGCCCGGTTTCTTGCATTTGCGTGGAAAGCGTGCTATTTTTTAGCGGAAAGGAAGGTGCCCGTGCAGCAGCCCATTTCCTGGTATCCAGGCCATATGGCAAAGGCCAAGCGCCTGTTGACGGACCAGCTTAAGCGCATCGACGCGGTGATCGAGATTTGCGATGCCAGGCTGCCCCTGTCCAGCCGCAACCCGGAGCTGGACAGCCTGGTGCGCGGCAAGCCCCGGGTGCTGCTGCTGAACAAGATGGACCTGGCACGGCCCGAGGCCACCCAGGCCTGGCTTCAGCATTTCGAGGCCCAGGGGCAAAGCTGCCTGGCCATTGAGATGGGCAAGCGCCGACAGGGTATCCTCAAGGCCGTGGTGGCGCTGACCGAGGCCAGCCTGGCCCGCTCGCTCAGGAAGGGCATCACCCGCCCGGCCCGGGCCATGGTGCTGGGGGTGCCCAATGTGGGCAAGAGCACGCTGATCAACTACCTGGCTGGCCGCTCCGCCTTCAAGGTGCAGGACCGCCCGGGCGTCACCCGCGCGCCGCAGTGGATCAACGCCTCACCCAGCCTGCAGCTGCTGGACACGCCGGGCTTGCTCTGGCCCAAGCTGGATGACCCGGTGGCGGCTAGGCGCTTGAGCTACATCGCCGCGGTGCGCGATGAGGTGGTGGATGTCTACCACCTGGCCCTCGCCCTGCTGGATGAGCTGATGGTCATCGCGCCCCAGGGCGTGCTTGAGCGCTACAAGCTGCAGGATGAGGCGCTGCGCGGGCAGGCGCTGCTGGAGGCCATCTGCAAAAACCGCGGCTTTTTGCTGCGCGGCGGCCAGATGGACCTGGAGCGTGGCGCCACCTGTGTGCTGGATGAGTTCCGCGCGGGCCTGCTGGGCCGCATCACCCTGGAAATGCCCCATGACCAAGGCTGAGCGCTGCCACCAGGCCTACCTGCATGACGCCGCCCTCTGGCGCGCGGGGCAGGTTTTCGCGGGGCTGGACGAGGCCGGGCGCGGCCCGCTGGCGGGCTGCGTGGTGGCTGCCTGCGTGGTCATGCGCCCAGAGCCCGAAATCCCCTATGTGTATGATTCCAAGCAATTGACCGCCAAACAGCGGGAGAAGGCTTTTGCGCTGATCCGGCAGCACGCGGCCTTTATCGGCATAGGCCAGGTGGAGGCGGAGGAGATTGACCAGATCAATATCCTGCAGGCCACCCGCCAGGCGATGCAGCAGGCGGCGCAGGGCGCGCCTGCAAAGATCTTCCTGGTGGACGCGCTGACCCGGCTGGGCCTGCCGGGGGAGGAGCGCGCCATCATCCAGGGGGACGCTGTCAGCTACAGCATCGCGGCCGCGTCCATTATCGCCAAGGTGACCCGTGACCGCCTGATGGAGCGGTTGGACGCGCAGTACCCGCAGTACGGCTTCGCGCGCAACAAGGGCTACGGCACGGCCGAGCACCTGGCCGCATTGCGGGCGCAGGGCCCCAGCCCGGCGCACCGGCTCAGCTTCCTGCACAAGATTCTTGCCTGATGCGCCAGTATGAGCTGGGCCTTGAGGGGGAGCGCCTGGCGGAGGACTACCTGCGCCTGCGGGGCTTTCGGGTGCTGGCGCGCCGCTACCGCAGCCCCCACGGGGAGATTGACCTGGTTGCCAGCAAAGGCAGGCTTCTTTATTTTGTTGAGGTCAAATACCGCAGGGCGGGCCGCCTGGGGGAGGGGCTGATGGGCATCAGCCCGCAAAAACGCGCCCACCTCAAGCAGGCCATCCGCCACTACCTGCAGCGCGGCCCCCGCCCCTACCGGCTGGCCTACCTGGAGATTACCAGGGCAGGCATTCTGTTCAAGGAGGATGTCTTGCATGAAAACTAAGCTGGCTGGCTGGCCCGGCAGGCTGCTCATCCTCATGCTGCTGGCGGTGGTCATTTCAGGCGCGCTGTGGCTTGCCTTGGGCCAACGGGAGGCCCCGGTGGCGGACTATGGCGTGGAGCTGCTGCAAAATGGCGGCTTTGAGCAGCTGGATGAGCAGGGCTTGCCCGCACACTGGCTGCGGGAGGCCTACATCAGCTACAGCGATGTCACCAGCTTTGAAAGCGCCCCGGGCCGGGAAGGCCTGGGCGTCTCCATCACCAACCACAGCCTGAACGATGCCCGGTTCTACCAGACGGTGCCCGTCAACCCTGGCACCGTCTACCGCTTCAGCGGCTATGTGAAGGCGCAGGCGGCGGAGGGACTGGGGGCCAACCTGTCCATCGCCGGCATCTATGTGTTTTCAGAATTCGTCTTTGACACCGCGGGGGAGTGGCAGCTGCTGGAAATTTATGGCCAGACAGGGCCCAGGCAGCGCGAGGTCACCCTGTTTGCGCGTCTGGGCGGTTACTCCGGCGAGGCGCTGGGGCAGGCCAGCTTTGACGGGCTGAGCCTGGTGGCGGTGGAGCAGGCGCCGGCCGGCGCCTATGTGGACAGCTGGGCGCCGCCGGAGCAACCCCATCAGGCGCAGGCGGACGGGGTGGCCAGCCCTTACGCGCCCCAGCTTGTCATCATCAGCCTGGTGTTTGCCCTGTTGCTCTACGCCCTTGCCCGGGCCGCTGCCAGGCGGGAGGCGGCCGGGCTGCAGCCGCGGGACGCCTCCCAGGGCTGGATCTACCTGGTGTTTTTGTTGATCTTCGCCTTCATATCAAGGCTGTGGCTGGCCAGCCTGGTGCCCGGCTTCCCGGTGGACATCAATGCATTCCGTGCATGGGCAAACGACATGGCGCGGACCAGGCCTTCCGGCTTTTACCTGCAGGGCGGCCACCGGGATTATCCCCCGGGCTATATGCTGGTGCTGTGGCCCCTGGGGCTGGTTGGCCAGGCGCTGGGGGATGGGGTGAGCGGGCTGATGGTCAAGCTGCCCGCCCTCATCAGCGACCTGGCCATCATCCTGCTTCTGTTCCTGGTGGCCAGCCGCTATATGGACCGGTTGACCGCCGTGCTGATGGCAGCCCTGTACGCCTTCAACCCCCTCGCCTACCTGGCCGGCGCCGCCTGGGGGCAGGTGGACAGCCTGCCCGCCCTGTTATTGATGCTGGCGGCATTGTTCATCATGGACAGGCGCTGGCGGTGGGCGCTGCCAGTCTATACCCTGGCGGTGCTGATGAAGCCCCAGGCTCTGATGGTGGGTCCCCTTGGGCTGGTCGCTTTCATCTGTGACCTGGTCTGGCGCTGGAAGGATAAGCCCTACAAGGACATGGCGCTGGGCCTGCTGGGCAGCCTGCTGGTGGCGGCCGCGGTCGCCCTGCCCTTCTTCAATCAGCGCGATGGCCTGCCCTGGCTGCTGTCGCTGTATGGTAACACAATGGGCTTCTACAACTACGGCAGTGTCAACGCCACCAACCTCTTCTTCCTCTTTGGGCAAAACTGGGCCAGCATCCTGAACCCGGCCCCCCTGGCGCTGCGCCTGGCGGGCAGCCTGACCGTGCTGGTGCCGTTGGCGGTGATTTACCTGCGCAAGCTGCGCCAGCGCCCGCTGCTGCTGCACAAAAACGCCCGCTGGGACCTGGCCTTCCATGCCATGGCCGCCCTGCCCGCCCTGCTGCTCATGCTGCCCCAAAGCCTGCAAACCACCGGCATCCTGCTGATGGTGTCCGTGTCAGTCTCGGTCTTCCATATGTTCATCAAGGGCCGTGACCTGGGACGCCTGCCCCTGTTGGCGGGCATCCTGCTGGCGGGGTATTCCATCCTGGGCACCATGATGCATGAGCGCTACCTCTTTTTGGCGGTGGCGCTGCTCACCCTGGCCTATGTCCTGCGGCGCGACCGGCGGGTGCTGTATCTGTTGCTGGCCTTGACTGTCCTGTGCTTCCTGAACACCGGGGTGGCGCTGGACCGGGGGCTGCGCATCGGCGGCGGCGCCGCCAACCTGGACGCGCCGGTGGTGGGCCTTGTCAGCGACTCAGCCTGGCTGGAGTATGGCCTGGCCGCCCTCAGCCTGCCCTTGGCCGCCTGGGCGCTTCACCTGGGGCACGCGCTCAGCCGCAGGAGCGCTGTGACCCAGCCCTTGAACACCACAAGGAGAAAGGCCTCATCCACGGACTGGCTGGCCAGGGTGGCGCCCAGGCCGCAGGTGCGTTTTGACAGGAAGGACGTGCTGATCATTCTGATGGTCACCCTGCTCTATGCCGTGGTGGCCCTGGTCAACCTGGGCAGCGCGGTGACGCCCCAGAGCGAGTGGGTGGCCAGCCAACCGGAGGACACGGCGATCCTGGACCTGGGGGAGGAGCGAGAGTTTACCCTGCTGATGTATGGCGGTATCCACTGGAGTGATGCCGTTTTCCAGGTGGAGGTCTCCAGGGACGGGGAGCTCTACCAGTCCTATCCCTTCCAGTTTACCTACGCCAACCTCTATACCTGGCGTTACCTGGGCCACCCCTTTGTCAACCAGCAGGGCAAGACCGAGTATGACAGCAACCCCCGCCTGCTTCAGGGGCGTTACGTGCGCCTGAGCGGCGCAACCGCGCGCCTGACCCTGCTGGAGGTCATCGCGCAGGACAGTGCCACCGGCCAGAACCTCCCCTTTGTAGCCGCCAGCGCCGGCGCTGAGGCGCTCATTGACGAGCAGCACAGCCTGACAGGGCCGCCCAGCTGGTTTAACTCCATGTACTTTGATGAGATCTACCACGCCCGCACGGCGCTGGAGCAGCGCAACGCGATCCTGGGGCTGGAACCCAGCCGCATCTATGAGACCAGCCACCCGCCCCTGGGCAAGCTGTTCATGACCTTCTCCATCATGGCCTTTGGCATGACGCCCTTTGGCTGGCGCTTCGCCGGCGCCCTGGCCGGGGTGCTGATGCTGCCGGGGCTTTACCTCCTGGGCAAGCAGCTGACCAGGAAGCGCTTGCTTGGCCTCTTTGCCATGCTGATGATGGCCTTTGACTTCATGCATTTCGCCCAGACGCGCATCGCCACCATTGACAGCTTTGTCACCCTCTTCATCATCTACGCCTATTTCTTCATGTTCCGCTACATGATGCAGGACCCCCTGCGCACGCCCTTCCCCAAGCGGCTGCTGCAGCTGTTCCTGTCTGGGCTGATGATGGGGCTGGCCATCGCCAGCAAGTGGCCGGGCATGTACGCGGGCGCCGGGCTGGCGGTGCTGTTCTTCTGGTCCCTGGCGGATGACCTGCGCCTGTCCCTGCGGCTGCGGAACCAGGACTACGCGCGGCAATCCGCGCGGCGCACCCTGCTCACCCTGGCATGGTGCCTGCTGTTCTTTGTGGCTGTTCCGGCGCTCACCTACTACCTGTCCTACATCCCGGTGTTCATGGCCACCCCGGGGGGGCTGACCCTCAAAAAGGTGGTGGATGCCAACATCAGCATGTTCAACTACCATGCCAAGCCGGGCTTTGGCGCCGACCACGCCTGGAGCTCGCCCTGGTACACCTGGCCGGTGATTGGCAAGCCGCTGTATTTCTACTCAGGCGGCCTGCGCGATGGCACCGCCAGCGTCATCTGGACCTTTGGCAACCCGGCGGTGTGGTGGGGCGGCCTGCTGGGCCTGGCGCTGACCGCGCTGCGCGCGGTGCAAGACCGGGTTCGTGTACGCCAGCCCGCCGCCGGATTGGGCCCAGACCAGGCGGGACAGCCGGATCGCCGCCCCCTGATGCTGCTCATCGCCTTCCTGGCCCAGTACCTGCCCTGGGCGCTAGTGCCCCGGGGCACCTACATCTATCACTACCTGCCCTCGGTGCCCTTCATCATCCTGTGCATGGCGCTCATGCTGTCCTATCTGTACAACCGCCACCAGAAGGCGGCCAGGGTCGCTGTGCTTGCGCTGAGCGGGCTGGCGGCCGCGCTGTTCGTGGCGTATTTCCCCTACATCAGCGGGGTGCGGGTGTCCACAGCTTGGCTGGAGGCGCTGCGCTTCCTGCCCAACTGGCTGTATTACTAAAGGGAGGCGCGTGATATGTTGGCGCGTACCAGGTGTTTTGCCTTAAGCGGCATTGAGGGGCAGCCAGTCAGCGTGGAGTCCTTTGTGTCCCCTGCCAGCGAATACCGCTTCAACATCGTCGGCCTGCCCGACGCCGCCGTCAAGGAAAGCCGGGACCGGGTGGGCGCGGCGCTGAAGAACAGCGGCTTTGCGATGCCGGTGGGGCAGACGGTGGTGAACCTGTCCCCGGCTGACCTGCGCAAGGAGGGCACCGCCTTTGACCTGCCTATTGCAATCGCCATCATCCTGGCCAGCAGGCAGCTTCAGGCCAGGGCGCTGGACCAGGTCATCCTGATGGGGGAGCTGGCGCTGGACGGCCGGCTGCAGCCCGTGTCCGGTGCCCTGTCCATTGTGATTTCCGCCCATGAGCAGGGCTACCGCCAGGTGGTGCTGCCCCGGGACAACGCCCGGGAGGTGGAGGTGGTCTCCGGCATGGAGGTCTACCCCGCGGGCAGCCTGTACGAGGTGGCCATGCACCTGGCGGGCCGCGCGCCCCTGCCCGCCCAGGCCCAGCGCAGCTATGCCGACTGCCTGGCGGACACTGTCTTTGAGATGGACCTCTCCCAGGTGCGCGGGCAGCATCTGCCCCGGCGCGCGCTGGAAATCGCCGCGGCCGGCGGCCACAACCTGTTGCTCATGGGCGTGCCGGGCTCGGGCAAGACCATGCTGGCGCGCTGCCTGCCTGGCCTGCTGCCGGAGATGAGCCAGGAGGAGGCCTTTGAAACCACGCGCATCCACTCAGCCGCCGGGGTGCTCAAGCCCGGCAGCGGGCTGATCACCCAGCGCCCCTTCCGCACGCCCCACCACTCCGCCTCCCTGGCCTCCCTCATTGGCGGCGGCGTGAACGCCCGCCCGGGGGAAGTGTCCCTGGCGCACAACGGGGTCCTGTTTCTGGATGAGATGCCTGAATACCCCCGCTCCGTGCTGGAGGCGCTGCGTCAACCGCTGGAGGACGGGGTCATCACGGTCAGCCGGGTGAAGGCGCATACCCAGTACCTGTCCAGCTTGATGCTGGTGGCCAGCATGAACCCCTGCCCCTGCGGCTATTTCGGCAGCCGCGTCAAGCATTGCCGCTGCGGCAGCCATGAGATCAAGCGCTACCTGGACCGCATCTCCGGCCCCCTGTTGGACCGCATCGACCTGCAGGTGGAGGTGGATGTGGTGCCGGTGGAGGACATTGTGAAGGATTCCGATCAGGAGAGCAGCGCGCAGGTGCGCGCGCGGGTCCGGGCCGCCCGGGCGCTGCAGGCTGCGCGTTTTGCGGGCCAGGACATCCGCTGCAACGCCCAGATGCGGGGCAAGGACATGGAAGGCCAGGCGCTGGCCACCGCCCCGGCGCTCACCCTGCTTCAAAGCGCGGTGAAGAAGTACGGCCTCAGCATGCGCGCCTACACCCGGCTGATCAAGGTGGCGCGCACCATCGCTGACCTCGCGGGGGAACGGAACCTGGAGCTGTCCGCCATGGCCGAGGCCATCCAGTTCCGCATGATCGACGGAAAATACTGGGGTGAAGGGCATGGTTGAGGACAGGGAGCTGCTCTGCCAGGCCTGGCTGTCCTGCAGCGACAGCCTGGGCATCAGGGCGCGGCAGGCCCTCAAGCAGCTTTCCCCAAGCGCGGCCAGCCTCTTTGAATTCTTCCCGCCTGAGGTGCTGGACATCGCGGGCGCCAAGGCCTACCAGGAGCTGGCCGCCTTGCGGGACAAGGGGCTTGACAAGCTGAGAGAAGCGCTCAGGCGCGCGGACATCCGGCTGAGCATGCCCGGGGATGGCATCTTCCCAGAGCCGCTGCTGCAGCTGGATGACGCGCCGGAGCTGCTCTTTTACCGCGGCAGCCTCAAGGCGCAGGAGGCCAGGTCCATCGCCATGGTGGGCTCCCGCCGGGAAACCCGGTACGGGCGGGAACAGGCCTTCGCCATCGCCCGTGACCTGGCTGCCAGGGGCGTCACCATCATCAGCGGCCTGGCGCGGGGGATTGACACCGCTGCCCACCTGGGCGCGCTGGAGGCAGGCGGGCAGACCATCGCCATCCTGGGTTCAGGGCTGAAAAACATCTATCCGGGGGAAAACAGGGCGCTCGCGGAGCGCATCGTCCATGCCGGCGGCGCCATCATCAGTGAGTTCGCCCCGACGGCCGAGCCGCTGGCCTATCGCTTCCCCATCCGCAACCGCCTGGTTTCCGGACTCAGCCAGGGGGTGCTGCTGGTGGAGGCGCGCGAGAAAAGCGGCACGCTGATCACCGTTGGCCACGCCCTGCGCCAGGGGCGCGAGGTCTTTGCCCTGCCGGGGCAGGTGGACGCGCCGGGCAGCGCGGTGCCCCACCGCCTGCTTCGGGAGGGCGCGGGCCTTGTCACCTGCGCGGAGGACCTGATGGCGGACATGGGCTGGGACACGCCCCAGCGCCTTGAGCAGACCGGGATGAACCTGCCTGATTTGACAAATGATCAGAAGAGGCTATATGATGCGCTGTGCCTGGAGCCGCTGGACTTTGGCGAACTGACCGACCAGCTGCGCCTGCCCGCCCAGCAGCTCAACGTACTGCTCACCACCCTTGAAATGGAGGGCCTCATCGAGGCCCTGCCCGGGCGCCGCTTCCGCGCGCTCAAGCGATAAACAAAACACTGGAGGCCCTTTTGCAATCATCCAAGAAAAAATACAAACTGGTCATCGTTGAATCCCCCGCCAAGGCGCGCACCGTGGCCCGCTTTCTGGGGCGCGGCTACAAGGTGGAAGCCTCCCAGGGGCATGTGCGCGATTTGCCAAAGTCGCAGTTCGGCATAGATGCCGACCAGGACTTTGCCATGAAATACATCACCATCCATGGCCGCGGGCCCATCCTGGCCAAGCTGCGCAAGCTGGCCGGCGGCGCCAGCCAGGTTTTCCTGGCGACAGACCCCGACCGGGAGGGGGAGGCCATTTCCTGGCACCTGGCGCAGGCGCTCAAGCTGGACGACAGCAAGCCGCTGCGGGTGGAGTTTCAGGAGGTCACCAGGAACGCGGTGAAGGAGGCCATCCAGTCCGCCCGGGAGATTGACATGAACCGGGTCAACGCCCAGCAGGCGCGCCGCGCGCTGGACCGGGTGGTTGGCTACAAAATCAGCCCGCTGCTGTGGGCCAAAATCAAGAAAGGCCTGTCCGCCGGGCGGGTGCAGTCTGTCGCTGTGCGGCTGATTGTGGACCGTGAGGACGAGATCGATGCCTTTATCCCCGAGGAATACTGGGAGCTGAGCGCCGATTTCCTGGCCTTTGACGCCCGGGGCAAAAAAATCACCCTGAACGCCAGGCTGAGCCGCCTGAAGGGCAAGCCGGCCAAAATCAGCAACGAGAAGGCGGCCATGAAGGCCCAGGAGCTGATTGGGCGGGGCGGCTTCAAAGTGGGCGCGGTCAAACGCAGCCAACGCAAGAAATCGCCCGCGCCGCCCTTTACCACCTCCACCCTGCAACAGGAAGCCAGCCGCAAGCTGAACTTCACCTCCTCCCGCACCATGCAGGTGGTGCAGGGGCTGTATGAGGGCGTGGACCTGGGGAAGGAGGGCAGCCAGGGCCTGGTGACCTACATCCGCACCGATTCCATCCGCGTCAGCGAGGAGGCCATCGCCGCCGCCCGGGAGGTCATCAGCCAGACCTTCGGGAAGCAGCACCTGCCCCGTGTGGCCCGGGCCTACAGGACCTCGTCCCGCGCGCAGGATGCCCATGAGGCCATCCGCCCCACCGATGCCACCCGCACGCCGGACAGCGTCAAGCCCTTCCTCAGCCGCGAGCAGCTGCAGGTCTACCGCCTGATCTACAACCGGTTCCTGGCCAGCCAGATGAAGGACGCGGAGTACGAGACGCTGACCGCCGACCTGGTGAATGACGAGGCCACCCTGCGCTATTATGCCGAGCACAAGTCCTTTGCCGGCTTCACCGCCATTTATGAGGAAGGCGTGGACGACAACGGCCAGGACGTGCAGGCCGCGATGCCCCAGTTCAAACAGGATGAGGCCGTGGACATCCTGGACATCCACGCCAACCAGCGCTTCACCCAGCCGCCCGCCCGCTTTACCGAGGCCTCCCTGATCAAGGCGCTGGAGGAGAAGGGGATTGGCCGCCCCTCCACCTATGCGCCCACCATCGGCACCGTGATTGGCCGGGGCTATATTTCAAGGGAGAAGCGGCGCCTTTACCCGACGGAAATGGGCCGCATGGTGAACGCCATCATGCTGGAGCATTTTGCCCCCGTGGTCAGCCTGGAGTTCACTGCCCAGATGGAAGGCAAGCTGGACGAGGTGGCCGATGGCAAGCTGGCGTGGAAGGACATCCTGCGCGATTTTTACCCCGCCTTTGAGCAGATGGTGCAGGAGGCGGAGGCCCAGGTGGAAAAGGTGGAGATTCCGGACGAAGTGTCGGACATCCCCTGCGAGGTCTGCGGCACGCCGCTGGTGTACAAGATGGGTCGCTATGGCCGTTTCCTGGCCTGCCCGCGCTTCCCGGAATGCCGCTTCACCATGCCGGTGTTGACCTACATCGAGGCGCCCTGCCCCACCTGCGGCGCGAGGCTGCTTGAAAAGACCTCGCGCAAAGGCCGCAAGTTCTACGGGTGTGAGCGCTATCCGGACTGCGACTTCACCAGCTGGGACAAGGTGGCTGTGGAGAAATGCCCCAAGTGCGCCAGCCACATGGTGATCAAGAACCGCAGGAGCGGGCAGTCCAGGCTGTGCGCCAATGAAACCTGCCGCCACCACGAGGAGGTGGAGGAGGCGCCGGAGGCCGAGCATGCCTGAAGCCCGCGTGCAGGTCATCGGCGCGGGCCTGGCCGGCTGTGAGGCCGCCTGGCAACTGGTGAGCCGGGGCATCCCGGTCACCCTGGTTGACATGAAGCCGCGGGTAAAAAGCCCGGCGCATGTTTCGGACCTGTTCGCGGAACTGGTCTGCAGCAACTCCCTGCGCGGGGACCGACTGGAAAATGCCCCCGGCTTGCTCAAGCAGGAGCTGCGTGAGGCTGGCTCCCTCATCCTTCGCGCGGCCGACCAGGCCCGGGTGCCGGCCGGCGGCGCGCTGGCGGTGGACAGGGAGCGCTTTTCCGGCCATGTCACCAAGGCCCTGCTAGATCACCCGCTGGTCCAGGTGGACAGCCGCCTGGTGGAGGATTTCCCGGAGGAGCCTTTTCTCATCGCGACCGGCCCGCTTACAGCCGGCGGCCTGGCGCAGCGCATCGCGCAGCAGGCGGGCAGCCTGCACTTCTTTGACGCGGCAGCGCCGATTGTGACCGCCCAGTCCATCAACCGGGACATCGTGTTCCGCGCCTCCCGCTATGGTCGGGGGGATGACTACCTCAACTGCCCCCTGGATGAACGCCAGTACCAGGCCTTCATCGACGCGCTGCTGGAAGCGCAGTGCGCGCCGGTGCGGGATTTTGAGGAGGGGCAGCTCTTTGAGGGCTGCCTGCCCATTGAGTCCATCGCCAGGCGCGGGCGCATGGCGGCCGCCTATGGGCCCCTCAAGCCCGTTGGCCTCATTGACCCGCGCACCGGCAAGGAACCCTTCGCCGTTGTGCAGCTGCGCCAGGATGACGCCGCGGCCAGCCTGTACAACCTGGTGGGGTTCCAGACGCGGCTCAGGTTCCCGGAGCAAAAGCGCGTCTTTGGCCTGATCCCGGGGCTGGAGCGGGCGGAGTTTGCGCGCTACGGCGTCATGCACCGCAACACCTTCATCAACAGCCCCGGCTTTCTGGACCGGCACTTCAGCGTCATCGGGCAGCCCCTGCGCTTTTACGCGGGGCAGATCACCGGGGTGGAGGGCTATGTGGAGAGCACGGCCTCGGGCCTGGTGGCGGGCCTCAGTCTGGCCGCCCGGCTGATGGGCTGCCCGGCGCCGGATTTCCCGCACACCACGGCCATGGGCGCGCTGGCTGCCTATGTGGCCGCGCCCAACCGCCACTTTCAGCCCATGAACATCAACTTTGGTTTGCTGCCGCAGCTGACCGAACGGGTGCGCGGCAAGCGGCAGCGCTATGGCGCGCTGGCACAGCGCGCGCTGGATGACCTGCGCGCCCTGATGACAGCGCGCAAGGACCTGTTTGAATAGGAGATTGCCATGAACTTACGGGGCACCACCATCTGCGCGGTCAAGCGTTTTGACCGCATTGCCATCGCCGGGGATGGCCAGGTTACCATGGGGGAGAACACCATCTTCAAAAGCACCGCCAAGAAGGTGCGCAAAATCTACAACGACCAGGTCACCGTGGGCTTCGCGGGCTCGGTGGCGGATGCCTTCACGCTGTCGGAACGCTTTGAGGAGAAGCTCACGCAAACCGGCGGCAACCTGGAGCGCGCCGCCGTCAACCTGGCGCGGGAATGGCGCAGCGACAAGGCCCTGCGCCAACTGCAGGCCATGCTGATTGTGGCCGACAAATCCCAGATGCTGCTGGTGTCTGGCACAGGCGAGGTGATTGAGCCGGATGACGGCGTGTGCGCCATTGGCTCCGGCGGCAATTACGCCCTGGCCGCCGCCCGGGCGCTGGTGCAAAACACCCAGCTTGGCGCTAAGGAGGTGGCGGAGAAGGCGCTGCGCATCGCCGCCTCCATCTGCGTGTTCACCAACGACCACATCACCGTGCAGGAGGTGCCCTGATGCGCCAGCTGACCCCCCGGGAGACCGTGCGCGAACTGGACCGCTACATCATCGGCCAGGAGGAGGCCAAGCGCCTGGTGGCCATCGCGCTGCGCAACCGCTACCGCAGAAGCCAGGTGGAGGAGAGCCTGCGCGAGGAAATCTTCCCCAAGAACATCCTGATGATTGGACCCACGGGCGTGGGCAAGACGGAGATAGCCAGGCGCCTGGCCAAGCTGGTCAACGCCCCCTTTGTGAAGGTGGAAGCCACCAAGTTCACCGAGGTGGGCTATGTCGGCCGGGATGTGGAAAGCATCATCCGGGACCTGACCGAGAACGCCGTGCGCATGGTCAAGCAGGAGCATGAGGACCGGGTGCGCGCGCGGGCCGAGGTGCTGGCGGAGGACAGGCTGCTCACCCTGCTGGCCAGCCCGCCGGTGCAAAAGGCCTCCAACCCCATCGACATTTTGTTGCGCGGCCGCCAGAAAGAGCCTGACCAGTCCGAGCAGGAGCGCGAGCAGATCAGCCTGCGCCGCAAGGACCTGATGGAGCAGCTGCGCCAAGGCCAGTTGGAGGAGCGAGAGCTGGACATTGAGGTGGAAGACAGCGTGCCCCAGCTGGAGGTGGGCGGCGCTTCCATCAACATCGGCGACATGATGGGCGGCATGATGCCCCGCAAGACCAAGCTGCGCCGGGTGAAGGTGAAGGAAGCCCGCAGGATCCTCATTGAGGAGGAGGCCCAGCGCCTGGTGGACATGGATGCCATCCGTGAGGAGGCGGTGCGCCGCTGCGAGCAGGACGGCATTGTGTTCATTGACGAGATTGACAAGATTGCCGGCCGCTCCACCCAGTCCGCGGGGCCGGACGTCTCCCGGGAAGGCGTGCAGCGGGACATCCTGCCCATTGTGGAGGGCAGCGTGGTCAACACCAAGCACGGCGCGGTCCGCACCGACTTCATGCTGTTCATCGCGGCAGGCGCCTTCCATGTGGCCAGGGTGAGTGACCTCATCCCCGAGCTGCAGGGCCGCTTCCCGGTGCAGGTGAACCTCAAAAGCCTCACCAAGGAGGATTTTGTCAGCATCCTCTCCCAGCCCGATAACGCCCTTACCCTGCAGTACAGCGCCCTGCTGGCCGCGGACAACGTGCGGCTGACCTTTGAGGACGAGGCGCTTGAGGAAATCGCCCAGGCCGCCCTCAACCTGAACGAGGCCGGGGAAAACATTGGCGCGCGCCGCCTGCACGCGGTGTTTGAGGAGCTGCTGGAGGACATCTCCTTCCACGCGGGCGGGGAGGACATGCCCCAGGTGGACCTGACCATCACCGCCCAGTATGTGCGTGAGCATGTCAAGGCTGCCCAGCAGGTGGACCTGCACAAGTACATTCTGTAAGCTCGCTGCTTTACGCTTCCAGATCAAAATCCCGCCTCCTGGCGGGATTTTTCAGCCCTTGAGCACAGCCCAGGCCTGCACCAGCCGGGGAAGGGACCAGGCGGCGTTGGCCGCGCTGGTTGAGGGCAGGATGTGATGCGGCAACCGGGGCATCAGGTGCCTGTTCGCCCGGTACAGCCGGCCGGCCAGCTGACCGTTCAAGAAGACTGCCTGCACGGCGCTGCCCGCGATGGCCCGCTGCACCTCATTGGGCCGCGCGTCCCTGATGCTGGCGTCGGCGGAGCCTGTAACGGTGCAGGAATGGATCACATCCCACAGCGCGATGCCATGGCGGGCCAACAGCGCCTTCTTGTCATCTGTGCTGCAGGGCCTCTCCTCATCAAACACCAGGGCCAGCACCTGCCAGAACCGGTTTTGGGGATGCCCGTAGTAAAAGCCGCTCTCCCGTGATTTCACCGAGGGGAAACTGCCCAGCACCAGCAGGCGGCTGTCAGGAAAAAGAAAGGGCGCAATGGGGTGGATCAAGGTGTTCATGCTGCCTCCGCTTGTCTGTGCGCCGGCCCGCGCGGTTGCCCCTGTTTGGTCATCATGATATAATTAACAAGGCCTTAGCGCCAGAGGAGACAAGCATGTTTGAACGTCTGAAGGAAGCCCTGGGCCTGGGTTCTGAAGCCCAGCTCAAGCCCCTGCGCCGCCAGGCGGAGGAGATTGAGGCGCTGGAGCCCCGCTACGAACAGATGAGCGATGAACAGCTGCAGGCCCAGACCGCGCTGTTCAAGGAACGATTGCAACAGGGGGAAACCCTGGACGACCTGCTCAATGAGGCCTTCGCCGTGGCGCGGGAGGCTGCCAAGCGTACCCTGGGTCTGCGCCCCTTCAAGGTGCAGCTGATTGGCGGCATTGTGCTGCACCAGGGCCGCATCGCCGAGATGAAGACCGGTGAGGGCAAGACCCTCACCGCCTGCTTGCCCGCCTACCTCAACGCCCTCACGGGCAAGGGCGTGCACATTGTCACGGTGAACGATTACCTGGCCCAGTTCCAGGGCGAGGACATGGGCAAGCTGTTCCGCTTTCTGGGGCTGAGCGTGGGTGTGATCATCCACGACCTGGACAACGCCCAGCGCCGCGCGGCCTACGCCTGTGATGTCACCTATGGCACCAACAACGAGATGGGCTTTGACTACCTGCGGGACAACATGGTCATCTACCAGCAGGACATGGTGCAGCGCGGGCACGCCTACGCCATCGTGGACGAGGTGGACTCCATCCTGATTGACGAGGCCAGAACGCCGCTGATCATCTCCGGCCAGGGGGAGAAGTCCACCGACCTGTATGAGCGGGCGGACCGCTTTGTGGTGCGCCTGAGGGCGGAGACGGACTACACGGTGGAGGAAAAGGACAAGGCCGTGCTGCTCACCGAGGAGGGCGCGCGAAAGGCCGAGCAGGCCTTCCGGGTGGACAACATCAACGACCCGGAAAACAACGAGCTGAACCACCACCTGCTCCAGGCACTCAAGGCCCATGCCCTCTTCAAGCGGGACATTGACTACGTGGTGCAAGACGGCGAGGTCATCATCGTGGATGAGTTCACCGGCCGCCTGATGCTGGGGCGGCGCTATTCCGACGGCCTGCACCAGGCCATCGAGGCCAAGGAGCACGTCACGGTGGAGCGGGAGAGCAAGACCCTGGCCACCATCACCTTCCAGAACTATTTCCGCATGTACGGCAAGCTGTCCGGCATGACGGGCACCGCCAAGACGGAGGAGGCGGAGTTCCAGGGCATCTACTCCCTGGACGTGGTGCAGGTGCCCACCAACATGCCCATGATTCGCGAGGACCTCAACGACATGGTGTACCGCGGCAAGCGCGGCAAGTACAAGGCGGTGGTCGCGGAAATCGCCCGGCGCCACCAGACCGGTCAGCCCATCCTGGTGGGCACCATCTCCGTGGAGGTGTCGGAATACCTCAGCGACCTGCTCTCCCGGCAGGGCATCAAGCACGAGGTCCTCAACGCCAAGCACCATGCCCGTGAGGCGGCCATCGTGGCCCAGGCCGGACATTTCGGCGCGGTCACCATCGCCACCAACATGGCGGGCCGCGGCACGGACATCTTGCTGGGTGGCAACCCGGATTTCCTGGCGCGCCGCAGCCTGCGCCGGGAGGAGGTGCCCGATGACATCATCGAGGAGGCCACAGGGAAGAACGAGAACGTAAGCCCCGAGGTGCTGGCGGCGCGCAAGCGCTACATCGCCCTGCGCGATGAATATAAACAGACCACCGACCAGGAGCATGACAAGGTGGTGGCGGTGGGCGGCCTGCACATCCTGGGCACCGAGCGGCATGAAAGCCGCCGTATCGACAACCAGCTGCGCGGGCGCGCCGGGCGCCAGGGCGACCCGGGCTCCAGCCAGTTTTTCATCTCCCTGGAGGACGATCTGATGCGACTGTTTGGCGGCGAGCGCATTGAAGGCCTGATTGGCCGCCTGGGCATGGATGAGGAGGAGCCGCTGGCCGCGGGCATGCTCACCAAGCAGATTGAGAACGCCCAGAAGCGCATTGAAAGCCGCAACTACGAGGTGCGCAAGCACGTGCTGCAGTTTGACGACGTCATGAACCAGCAGCGCGAGCTGGTCTACTCCCAGCGCCGCCAGGTGCTGGAAGGCCAAGACATGAAGCAGGCGGTGGTCACCATGGGGGACCGGCTGCTGGAGGAAGCGGTCGCCCGCTTTTGCGTGGGCACGCCGCAGGAGTGGGACCTGGAAGGCCTGCGCGAGGAGGTAGAGCGCCTGGCGGTGCCCCAGGGCACCTTGAAAGCCAACCAGGAGGCGGTGCAAGGCTTTGACCAGGAGGGCATGACCGCCTTCCTCAAGAAGGCGGCGGCGGACTATTATGCCGGGCGGGAAGCGCAGATTGAGGCCCTTGGCATTGACATGCGGGAGCTGGAGCGCACCATCCTGCTGCGCAGCGTGGACAACCGCTGGATGGACCACATCGACGCCATGGACCAGCTGCGCGACGGCATTGGGCTTCGGGCCTACGCCCAGCGTGACCCGGTCAATGAGTACAAGATGGAAAGCTACGACATGTTCGACGAGATGAACCGCCTCATCCAGGAGGACACCATCCGCACCCTCTTCCAGCTGCGCATCCAACAGCCCCAGGAGCGCCAGGCGGTAGCAAGGGTCACCGCGCAAAGCGGGGCGGCGGAAGCCAGCCAGCCCAAGCAGACCAGGCAGCCCGTGCGCAGCAAACCGGGGGAAAAGGTTGGCCGCAACAGCCCCTGCCCCTGCGGCAGCGGCAAGAAATACAAGGCCTGCCATGGCCGGGCCGGCGTGACACAGTAAAGGAAGTGACAGCACGATGATTCTTGGCGCAGACCAAGTCAAGCAAAACCTGGACCAGATGCAGCAGGGCCTGGAGGAAATCCGCGGCGGGCTGCACATCGAGCAGATGCAGCGCGAGCTGGGCGAGCTGCGCGAGGAGATGGCCGCGCCCGGCTTTTGGGACAACCTGGAGCGCTCCACCCAGGTCAACAAGCGCATTGCCCAGTTGGAGGGAAAAATCAACCACTACCAGGACCTGGTATCCCAGCGCGAGGACCTGGCGCTGATGCTGGAGCTGGCGCTGGAGGAAAACGACGCCCAGGTGGTCAATGAGGTGGAGGAGTCCGCCAGGACGCTGCAGACACGGGTGGACGCGCTGGGCCTGGAGACCCTGATGCGCGGGGACTACGACCAAAGCAACGCCATCCTCTCCCTGCACGCGGGGGCGGGCGGCACCGAGGCCCAGGACTGGACCGGGATGCTGTACCGCATGTACACGCGCTACTGCGAGGGCATGGGCTTCAAGGTCAAGCTGATTGACTACCTGGAAGGGGACGAGGCCGGCATCAAGTCGGTCACCTTTGAGGTGGACGGGGACAATGTCTACGGCTACCTGCGCGGGGAAAAGGGGGTGCACCGCCTGGTGCGCATCAGCCCCTTTGATTCCAACGCCAGGCGGCACACCTCCTTTTCCTCCCTGGATGTTTCCCCGATGCTGGAGGACGACGGGGAGGTGGAGATCAACATGGAGGAGGTGCGGGTGGATACCTACCGCTCCACCGGCGCGGGCGGCCAGCATGTCAACAAGACAGATTCTGCCGTGCGTATGACCCACCTGCCCACCGGCATCGTGGTTTCCTGCCAGAACGAGCGCTCCCAGATGCAGAACCGCGAGATGTGCCTGCGCATGCTGCGCTCCAGGCTGGTGGAGCTGCGCGAACGGGAGAATGAGGAGAAAATGGCTGACATCAAGGGCGAAATGAAGAAGATTGAATGGGGCAGCCAGATCCGCTCCTATGTCTTCCAGCCCTACACCATGGTCAAGGACCACCGCACGGGCTTTGAATCCGGCAACATTGAGGACGTGATGAACGGCAACCTGGAAGGCTTTGTCACAGCCTACCTGAAGATGCAATGAGATCATTCTCGCAGGCCATCCGCACCAGCCGGGGCACCAGGGTCAAGTTTGCTTTGCTGATGATCCTGGTCATGGCGCTGGGCCTTATGCTGCTGCTTCCTGAAATGATGATGATGCCGGCCCGCAACCCGCAGCGCCTGACCGAATTGTTTGACCTGCATGCCAGCGGAACGCCGCCAGGGGTATCGCCTGACCATCACCCCAGGCTGGCGGACGCCCTGGGCGATTACCTGGCCGGCAAAACCCGCTCGCCCCAGGCCTGGATTTACCTGGGCGACACCGAGGAGCCCGCCTTCACCCAGCGGGAGGTGGCCCACCTGCAGGATGTGCGCGAGCTGTTCCAGCTGGCCCGCTCCCTGGCCTTCCTGGGCATCTTCCTGCTCCTGGTTCCCATCGCGCTGGCGGTCAAGATTGCGCAGTGCAACCCGCGCCCCGCGGTTTTCCTGTACGCCCGCTGGCTCATGTTCGCGCTGCTGCTCACCCTGCTGCTGCTGGGCATGCTGGCCCTGCTGGTCATGGTGGATTTCACCGGCGCCTTCACGGTGTTTCACCAGGTGCTGTTTGACAATGAGCTCTGGCGCCTCAACCCGCAGAGCGACCTGCTGGTGCAGCTGATGCCCGAGCCCTTCTTCGTTGATTACTTCCTGACCTCCCTCAGCGGCATTTCGCTGACGCTGGTGGGCTTGCTGGCGCTATGCTGGGTGGTGTCCAGGGCGCTTCGCTCAGCCCGGATGATTTTCCAGCAGGAGGAGGCGGAGGGTGGTTGAGCAAGCGGGCACAGCCCCCCTCATCCTGGCGATTGAAAGCTCCTGCGATGAGACAGCCGCCGCCATCCTTCGTGGCGAGCGGCAGATTTTATCCAGCCAGGTTTATTCACAGATCGCCCTGCACAAGCCCTTTGGCGGCGTGGTGCCTGAGATTGCCAGCCGCTCCCACATTGAGAAAATCGACATGGTGGTGACGTCCGCCCTGCAGGAGGCCGGCCTGACATGCCAGCAGCTGGACGCGGTGGCCGTCACCCAGGGGCCGGGGCTGGTGGGCGCGCTGCTGGTAGGCGTCAATTACGCCAAGGGGCTGGCCTATGGCCTGGACAAGCCGCTGCTGGCGGTCAACCACATCGCCGGCCACATCGCGGCCAACTACCTGGCCCATCCTGACCTGCACCCGCCCTTCCTGTGCCTGGTGGTCTCAGGCGGCCACAGCCACCTGGTGGAGGTGCGGGATACCGGGCTGACCCTGCTGGGCTGCACCCGGGATGACGCGGCCGGGGAAGCCTTTGACAAGGCGGCCAGGGTGCTGGGCCTGCCTTATCCCGGTGGCCCCAACCTTGACAGGCTGGCGGAGGGTGGCAATCCCCTGGCCTACCAGCTCACCCTGCCCCGGGTGTCCGGGCCTTATGACTTCAGCTTCTCGGGGCTGAAGACCGCCTTCATCAACCTGGTGCATGGCATGGACCAGCGGGGCGAACCCTACCGCAAGGCGGACCTGGCCGCGGTGTTCCGCCACACCGTGGTCAGCCACCTGTGCGAGAAAACCCTCAAGGCCTGTGAGGACAAGGGCTGGCGCGCGCTGGCGCTGGCTGGCGGGGTGTCCGCCAACAGCCTGCTGCGCTCGCGCATGGCCCAGCTGTGTGATGAGGCGGGCATCGCGCTGTATGTGCCGCCGCTTTCCCTCACCGGCGACAACGCCGCGATGATCGGCGCGGCGGCCACCGCCATGCTGGCCCGGGGGGAAGTGGCGGGGCTTGACACCAACGCCGTGCCCGCTTTGGCGCTAAGCTACACGCCGCAGGATTAAGCGGTGGATTTGCGCGCGGGTGCCGATGCGCATGGGCAGGATGGAGGTGCCCACCCCCTCGCTCACATGGATATACGCGCCGTTTTCCTCATACCAGCCGGCGCGGTATCGGTCCCCGTACACGCTTGATGAATGCAGGCTGCGGCCAAAGAACACCAGCTGGCCGCCGTGGGTGTGTCCGCACAGCGCCAGGTGGAAGCGCAGGCTGCTTTCCAGTGCCTTTGGGATGATGTCGGGGCTGTGGGGGATGAACAGCACAAAGTCAGCCTCTGCCGCCTCCCGGGCCAGCGCCTCCAAATCCGGCTGGCTAGAGCGGATGTCCTCAGGCCCGCAGACAGCCAGGGTGGTGCCGCCCCTAATCACCAGCATGGTCTGGTTCAGCAGCAGGCGGATGTTCTTTTGTTCCATTTGCGCCCGCAGGCGCTCCGCCATGCCCGGCCAGTCCGGGCCGTAGTCGTGGTTGCCCAGCACGGCCACCACCTGGCGGTCCTTTGGAAAGGGCGGAATCAGCTCAAAGAAGCCCAGGGCATTCTCCGGCGAATTGCCATAGTCCCCGCCAAGGACGGTCAGGTCCGCCTGAAGCGCCACCAGCCGGTCAAACAGCGCCAACGCCTCTTCCCTGTGAAACAGCGGCCCATAATGGATGTCCGAGGCATAGGCGATGGTAAAGCCATCAAATTCGGCCGGAAGGGCTGGCGTCATGTGGGTATCTTCCACTGTATGCAGCTGCCCGGCCAGGTAGAAGGGGTAGAGCAGCTTAAAGCGCTTGGGCACCCAGCCCAGCAGCCTGGGAGCGACCAGGCTGGCCACGTGCTTGATCAGGTCCAACAGCTTCTTCATATCACCTCACGCGCGGGCGATGCCGCGCAACCTATCCTACCACAGATGAAAGGAAGCGGCACCCACGTGAAGACCAAAAAGACCCTGCCCCTGATCCTGCTGGTGCTGCTGGCGGCGGCCTTAGGCTGGTTCATCCAGCGCCAGCCGGCGCCCACAGGCCAGGTCAGCGGCACACCCGCCACCACCATGCAGGCCCAGGCCACGCCGGGGGCGGCCATCAGTGAACGGGGCAGCTACACCACCCGGGATGATGTGGCCCTGTATTTGCATACCTATGGGCAGTTGCCCCAGAACTTCATCACCAAGCAGCAGGCGCGGGACCTGGGCTGGTCAGGGGGTGACCTGCGGCCCTACGCGCCGGACAAGGCCATCGGGGGAGACCGCTTCGGGAACTTTGAGGGGCTGCTGCCCAGCAGCCAGGGCCGGCAATACTATGAATGCGACATTGACACCCTGGGCCAGGCCTCCCGGGGCGCCAAGCGCCTGGTGTATTCAAATGATGGGTTGATTTATTATACGGATGATCACTATGAGAGCTTCACGCAGCTCTATGGGGGTGAATAGCGTGCGGCGAATCTGGCTGGACGGCCGCAGGATGGACAGCAGGCAGGCGGCCTTCGCCTATCTGCAAACGGCCCTGGGGCTGCCGGATCACGTTGGCCACAACCTGGATGCCCTGTATGACAGCCTGGGGGAGATGAAGGGGGTGGCCATTGTGCTGCGCCATCCCGACGCGATGCTCAACACGCTGGGGGAATACGGAACAAGGCTCCTGCAGGTGTTTGACAAAGCCGCCGCCGGCCGGGATGACTTGCGCTTCAGGCTGGCCCGGCGCCGTCTGTCCCAAGCAGCGCCATGAGCTGCGCGAAGGTCTGGCCGATGGGGCTGCGGATGAGCAGGTCGGCCTGCCTGTCCATGGGGGTGGGGTCACGGTTGATGATGACCAGCTTGCCCGGGCACAGCCGCACGTAGCCGGCCGCAGGGTACACGTTGAGGGAGGTTCCCCCAACAATCAGCAGGTCACTGCCGGCAATCAGCCGGGCGGCCTCCCGGGTGACCCTGTCATCCAGCCCCTCCTCATACAGCACCACGTCCGGGCGCACCAGCCCGCCGCAGCCGCACATGGGCAGGCCCGGACTTTCCATCACGTGGGCCAGCGCGTGGGCCTTGTTGCAGCGCATGCAGAAGTTGCGGTGTACCGAGCCGTGCAGCTCCAGCACGTTTTTCGAGCCCGCCGCCTGGTGCAGCCCATCGATGTTCTGGGTGACCACCCCCACCAGCTTGCCGGCCTTTTCCAGGGCGGCCAGCGCCTGGTGCGCGGGGTTGGGCCGGGCCTGCGGCGCGACCAGGTTCTCTTTGTAGTAATCGAAGAACATTTCCGGTTGGCTCAGGAAAAAACTGCGGCTTAAAATGGTCTCCGGCGGGATGGCGCGCTGCTGGTGAAACAGCCCCTGCGCGCTGCGGAAGTCCGGGATGCCGCTTTCGGTGGACACCCCTGCGCCGCCAAAGAAGGCGACCTTGTCCGCCTCCTGAACCAGACCTGCCAGCTGCCGGATTTCTTTGTTCATATTCGTATCCTCCTGCTCTGTTAAGTGTAGCTTATCCTGTCCGCTTCGTCAAAAACCGGCGCCCTCCTGCACAGGTTCCACAAAGGCAGCCTGGAAGTTTTGGCAAAGCCCACAGTGGAAAAACCGGGCCAGTGCCCCTATACTGGCATCAAGAACAAGTGCCGGCACCCGCCGGTCAACATTTGAGGAGGAACAAAATGGCAGGCGTAACGCTCAAGAACATCTACAAGGTCTACCCTGGCAATGTCACCGCGGTGAGCGACTTCACCCTGGACATTGAGGACAAGGAATTTATCGTGCTGGTCGGCCCCTCCGGCTGCGGCAAGTCCACCACGCTGCGCATGGTGGCGGGCCTGGAGGAAATCACCGACGGCGAGCTGTACATCGGCGACAAGCTGGTCAACGATGTCGCCCCCAAGGACCGCGACATCGCCATGGTGTTCCAGAACTACGCGCTGTATCCCCATATGACGGTGTATGACAACATGGCCTTCGGCCTCAAACTGCGCAAGACCCCCAAGGATGAGATCAAAAAGCGCGTGGAGGCGGCTGCCCACATCCTGGACATTGAATACCTGCTCAACCGCAAGCCCAAGGCGCTCTCCGGCGGCCAGCGCCAGCGCGTGGCCCTGGGCCGCGCCATCGTGCGTGAGCCCAAGGTCTTCCTGATGGACGAGCCGCTCTCCAACCTTGACGCCAAGCTGCGTGTGGCCATGCGCACGGAGATCACCAAGCTCCACCAGCGCCTGCAGACCACCTTCATCTACGTCACCCATGACCAGACCGAGGCCATGACCATGGGCTCCCGCATCTGCATCATGAAGGATGGCTTCATCCAGCAGGTGGACACCCCCCAGAACAACTATGACTTCCCCAACAACAAGTTCGTGGCCGGCTTCATCGGCAGCCCCCAGATGAACTTCTTTGACGTGGTGCTGGAGAAGCAGGGCGACAAGGTCTACGCCGTGTTTGGCGAGAACAAGATCCTGGTGCCTGAGGAGAAGCTGCGCAAGCTCAAGGACGAGGAATACATCGGCAAGGAAGTGGTGATGGGCATCCGTCCGGAGAACATCTCCGACAACCCCGAGGATGTGGCCGCCCACCCCGAGGCCGGCTTCAAGGTGCATGTCGAGGTGACCGAGCTCATGGGCTCTGAGACCTACCTCTACCTGTCCACCACCGGCAAGGAGGACAACGTGATTGCCCGCGTTGACCCGCGCACCAAGACCCACATCGGCGATGACATCACCGTGGTGGTGGACACCAGCCGCCTTCACTTCTTCGACAAGGACACCGAGGAGACCCTGCTCACCCGGTAACCCAACCTGTTCCCCACAAACCGCCCGCAAGGGCGGTTTTTTCGATCCTCATGTGCCAGGCGCGTTCCCGGGACTGCCCCGGTTTTGTTTCAAAAATGTTGCATACTATGACAGTTTATTAGCCGATCCTCCGGATTTGTCCTGTTCGCTGTGGACAGAAAATGGGATAATGAAGGCCGCTGACCTGTGGATAACTCAGGTCAATTGACCGAAAATTTTCCCTTCAACCCGGTTTTTCACGCCCTGACAAGTGAAATCACCTGAAAACAGTGGATAAGTCTGTGGACAATGTGGACAGAACAGGTGTTTGAGGGGTTTTGCGCCGGAAGGCGCTTTATGCATTCCCGGGAAGGGACAGGGCTTGAAGTGCCGTTCGCCGCCCCAGGATATGCATGCAGGCGGTGATAAATATGCAGGTGGGCGCCAATGGCTGTCCACATCCCGCTGTGGATGGTGAAGCGGGACAAACCCGGTCGCGCCAGGGCCGGGCTTGTGCTATACTTTGTCCTGATCCCGCGTGGGTTGCGCGGTGAACAATGGATCAATGCCGAGGTGTTCAGTGCCATTTACCATCATCGCTGTGGGCAAGCAGCGTGAACCCCACTACCGCTCCGCCGCCCTGGAGTACCAGCGGCGGCTGTCGCGCTATTGCAGGCTGCAGGTGCGGGAAGTGGCGGATGAAAAGGAGCCGGGCGGCCTGTCCATCGCCCTGGTCACCCGGGCGATGGACCTGGAGGGCCAGCGGATCCTGGACCAGGTCAAGCCGGGCGACACCCTGGTGGCGCTGTGCGTGGAGGGCGAGATGCTGGACAGCCCGGCCTTCAGCCGCAGGCTGGCCGCCTGGCAGGACAGCGCCGCCCAGGTTTGTTTTGTGATTGGCGGCTCCCTGGGCCTGTCCGAGGCCGTGCTGCGCCGGGCGGACCTAAAATTGTCCCTGTCCCGGATGACCCTGCCCCACCAACTGGCCCGGGTGGTGCTGCTGGAGCAGATCTACCGGGGCTTTAAAATCATCAACGGGGAAAGGTACCACAAGTAATGCGCCTCACCCGCCTGCGCCTGCGCCAGTTTCGCTCCTATGCGCAGCTCACCCTGGTGCCCCCGGCGGGCATCACGGTGTTTGTGGGCGAAAACGGTGCGGGCAAGACCAACCTGCTGGAGGCCATCCACCTGTGCTGCCTGGGGCGCAGCCACCGCACCAGCAATGACCGGGACATGATCCGCCTGGGCAGCGGCACCTGCGCCGTGCACGCGCAGGTGGCCCGCGCCCAGACCATGGACGAGGTGGGGGTGCGCCTGTTCTCCGCGCAGGGGGAGCGCAAGCTGATCTATGTCAACGGCAAGACCGTGCAGCGCATTGGCGAGCTCATGGGTCACCTGACCTGCGTGATGTTTTCACCGGAGGACCTGGAGTTGGTCAAGGGCGCGCCGCTGACCCGGCGCAACTTCCTGGACATGCTGCTCTCCCAGGGCCAGGCCGCCTATTTCTACGCCATCCAGACCTACCAGGCCATCCTGCGCCACCGCAACGCGCTGCTGAAGGAAATCGCGCGGGGGCGCGGGGACGCGGCCCAGCTGGATGTCTGGGATGAGCAGTTGGCCAAGGCCGCGGCGCCCATCGTCAACCACCGCCGGGAGGCCGCCTTTGCCATTGGCGAGCTTGCCAGCGCGCACTATGACCACATCGCCGGGCGCAGCCAGGAGCATTTCACCCTGCACTACCAGGGCCACCTGGCGGACAGCCTGAACCCTGCGGAGGACCTGCTGGCCCAGCTGACAGTCTCCCGCGCCGATGACCTGCGCCGCTTGTCCACCAGCCAGGGGCCCCACCGGGATGACCTGCGGCTCAGCCTGCAGGGGCAGGAGATGCGGGGCTTTGCCTCCCAGGGCCAGGCGCGCACCGCCGCCCTGGCCATGCGCCTGGCGCAGATTGACATCCTCACCAAGGCCCACGAGGAGACACCGCTGCTGCTGCTGGACGATGTGCTCAGCGAGCTGGATGAAGGCCGCCGGGCCCGGCTGCTGGCGCGCCTGGACCGCATGCAGACGCTGCTCACCTGCACGGAGCTGGGCAGCGTGGGCCCCATCCAGCCCAACGCGGTGCTTCGGGTGAGCGCGGGCACTGTCTCAGAGTAGGCGGGTGTTTTGAGCGTACCGGCAGCGTATATGAAGGCATGCGCCCATAAGGGTGTGCCTTTTTTGGCCTTCCCTGCGGACATCTGTTCACAGCCTGTGATGATATCAGTATAAATCCGGCAGGTTCATCACCTGCTGGCGCCAGGCCGCCTGAAACCGGGCGGCGCTTGGCACGCGCCGGGCTGGCTGCGGTTGGCAGGCCTGCTGGGCCAGCTGCAGCAGCGGCTGGCCGGCGGTCCAGCCGGCCGCGCTTTTTTCTTTGTAGGCGTTGAAAAACAGAAAGGCCAGCGCGCCCAGGGCGTAGACATTGGCGCTGTCATCCAGCCTGGCGCCCACCTGGTAAGCCTCCTCCGGCAGGAACCAGCTGGCGCCGGGCAGCTTGGGGTGGGGGGTGGTGGCCGGGAAGGGCAGGAAATGGTTCAGGGAGCTGAGCATGGCCCGGCCGCTGTCCGTGTCCACCAGGATGTGGTGGCGGGACAGGCCGGCGGCCAGGTAATCCGCCTCGGAGGCCCGCACCAGCAGGTCCATCAGCCCGTCATACATGGCCAGCCGCGTGACCAGTGGCAGGCCCAGCGTCAGGTCCAGCTGGGCCTCCAGCGGGGCCAGGGCATAGCCCTCAAACCACTCAAACACCAGCGCCAGCCCCTGGGGCAGCGTCACCTCGCCCTGGAGGCGCGCCAGGCAGGGGTGGCGCAGCGCCCGGTAGCGCCCGGCCGCCTCCTCCAGCCGCTGAACGGCCGCCTGAGGGTGCCCGGCATACAGCGCGGTCTGGGCTCCGGCATATTTGACAAACAAGCGCCGCTCCCCATCCTGCACGCCAAAGCAGAGGTTGCCGCTGATCAGCTGGTCAAACACGCAGAACACACGGCCCAGGTCCCCAAGCCAGGACAGGTCGTGCGCGGCCTTCAGCTGCAGGCGCAGCCCGTCCACCTCCTGCCAGATCACGCGCTGCCAGCCGGCATGGCCGCCTCCAGGGCCTCATCCCGGGTGACCCGGTGGATCCACTTGTCTGTCCGCAGTCGCCTGTAGGCGATGATCCACTTGAAGGTCTGGTCAATGCGGGTGAGGAAGTACACCCAGGCCAGGGGCAGCTTCAGCACAAACCCGCCCAGGAAGGCGGCGGGCAGCACAATCAGCCAACCGCAAACCATGTCCACCAGCATCACAAAGCGGTTGTCACCGGCGCCGCGGTTGATGCCAATGAAGCAGGAAGCGTGGTAGCTGGTACCAATCAGGGTGAGGGTGCAAAGGGCCACCATGTGCTCCGCCAGCGCCGCCGCCTCCACGGGCAGGCCGTACAGGGCGACAAAGGGCTTGCGCACCAGGAAGACCAGCGCGGCCATGAAGATGCCCACCAGCAGGAACATGATCTGGATGGTGCGGGCATAGTCCTTTACCTTGGGGATGTCATCCTGGCCCACCGCCTTGCCCACCATCACCGCGGCGCCCCCGGCCAGGGAGAAGGTGAACAGGGTGCCCAGGTTGAGCAGCGAATCGCTCACCCCGGCGGCGTTGCTCATGAGGATGCCCAGCTGGCCGATGATGACCATCTTCAGCATGCCCACCACCGCCCACTGGGCGTCGGTGATGCCCACGGGCAGCCCGTAGCGGAAATAATCCACCCAGGCCCAGCTGGCCTGGCGCAGCAGGGCCCTGGGCGTCATCCGCACCACCTGCTGCTTGCGCGCGCTGTACCAGATGACCAGCAGCATCTCCATGACCCGGGCCAGCACCGTGGCCAATGCCGCGCCCTGAATGCCCAGCGCGGGCAGGCCCAGCTTGCCGAAGATGAGCACATAGTTCAGCCCCACATTGAACACCAGCGAGGCCAGGGTGGTGTACACGGTGACCCGGACAATCTCCACGCCCTTGAGCATGCCTACCAGGCAGGCGCTCACGGCATAGGGGATATAGGACAGGCAGACCAGGGGCAGGTAGGTCAGCGCCAGGGCCACGGCGCCTGTTTCCCGGCGGTTGATGACAATGTGCAGGATCTGGGTGGGGAAGAGGTTGATCAGCAGCGCCATCAGCAGCGCCACCCCCACCGCCAGCGCCATCACAGCGGCCGTCACCTGCTGGATGCGCCGGGTGTCCTTGCGCCCCCAGTATTGGGAAATCAGCACAATGGAGCCGCTGGCCAGGCCAGTGAGCAGGGCGATGGCCAGGTTTGTGATGCTGTTGGACTGCACCACTGCGGCAAAGGAATGCCCCAGGGGGTCCAGCCGGGTCACCATCAGGTTGTCCGCCATCACCACCAGCAGGTTGATCAGCCCCTGAAAGGCCGCGGGCAGGGACAGCCGCAGGATGGTTCTGTAAAACGCTTTGTCTTTGATCATTCGTGCCTCAACGCATCCATGTTCCTGATGATGCCTTGCATTATAGGGGGCTGTCCCGGGCGGGTCAACCAAGGCCGGCCGGGCAGGAGCCACCACCCAGGCCAGAAGCCATGCTTTATACCCATTTCCAGCTCTATTCAAACAAATGAAAACCGTTCGATTGCCTTGATTTTACAGGGATTCTTGGCGTTTATCCGGAGGGCTTTCAGGGTAAGATAGAGGTGACTAACCAAGGAGGTTTTGACCATGAAACACACCCTGCCGTCCCTGCCTTACGCGTACAACGCGCTGGAGCCATATATCGACGAGCAAACCATGAACATCCACCACACCAAGCACCACCAGGCCTACATTGACAACCTCAACAAGGCGCTGGAAGGCAGTGACCAGGCGGACTGGCCGCTGGAGGACCTCATCAAAAAGCTGGACCAGCTGCCCGAAGCCATCCGCACCGCCGTGCGCAACAACGGCGGCGGCCACATTAACCATGGCCTGTTCTGGCGGGTCATGGGCCCGGGCGCAAAGGGCAAGCCCGAGGGCAAGCTGCTGGAGGCCATCAACGATGCCTTTGGCAGCTTTGAGAAGTTCCAGGAAGCGTTTGAGACCGCGGGCAAGACCCAGTTCGGTTCCGGCTGGGCCTGGCTGGTGGTGGACAATGGCAAGCTGGCCGTTGTGAAGACCGCCAATCAGGACAACCCGCTGACCCAGGGCAAGACGCCCATCCTGGGTGTGGACGTGTGGGAGCACGCCTACTACCTGAAGTATCAGAACCGCCGGCCTGAGTACCTGACCAACTTCTGGAAGGTGGTCAACTGGGATGAGGTGGCTAAGCGCTTCGAGGCTGCCAAGTAAATACCAGCCAGGCAAGCCAAAGCGGTGGGGCAACCCACCGCTTTTAACTGCCGAAATCTATCCGTGCAGGAAATCCCCAAGGGCACAGCCCATTGCGGAGAAGGTCCTGCCCTGTCAGTCCGGCGCGTAGGGCAGCACCGACACAATCTGGTCCTCGATGTACACCAGGTAGTACAGGTTGCTGCCGGCCATCAGGTAGTTGGCCATGAAGGCCTGCGCGTCGGTGGCGCGGATGGGGTTGTCCCGGGTGCCATAGTAGAACAGGCAGTTGGGGGCCGTCTTGTATTTGTACAGGTACACGGTCTCGTTGTTGTAGGTGGACAGGTTGGTCTTGCCGGAATACTTGAGGGTCACCAGGTCCGCGGAAATGGTGGCGATGCCGTCGGACACCTCCATGTGGTTGATGTAACCCGCGGACACCCGGGTACGCCGTTCGCTGGGGCGGCGCTGCAGGTAGATGGTGTAGGTGGTCTGCGCGGCGAGCGCGTTGCCATCCCCGTAGGCGGACACGGTAATCTGCACGGCCTGCGGGTCATCCGTCATCTGGATGATCTGCGACTTCTGCCCGCTGGCCACCACCTGGCCGTTCACCGTGACCACCGAGGTGGGGGAGGTGGTGTAGGGCTCAAAGGTGATGCGGGACACCCAGCTGGCCACGGTGAGCAGGTAGGTGTCCTGGAAGGGGTCAAAGCGCTGGGGCAGCATCTTGCCGGTGTTGGGCGCGTTGTGCACCAGGTTGGCCAGGCGCTCCGGCGGGATCCCCTGGGTGGACTGGGCCTGCGCAACAGCGGTGAGGGAGAGCAGCAGCATGAACGCCATCAGCAGTGAAAGCACTTTTCTCATCATGTCAACCTCCTGTGTGTTCTACTAATACAAACGCGCGGGGTACCCCACATCTTGCATCCAGCTGATCAACGGATGAAGGCGTCATAGATGGAGATGATGGCTTTTTCCAGGTCGCCTTCGTTGACCCCGATGATGATGGACAGCTCGCTGGGCGCCTGGAACATGGTGCGGATGGGGATGCCGCTTTCTGACACCGCGGAGAACAGCCGGGCGATGGTGCCATGCATGCGGAAGAGCCCGGCGCCCACGCAGGCCACCAGCGCGATGCCTTCCTGCACGCTGATGTGGTCCGGGTGCACCGCCTGCTCGATCTCATCCAGCACCTTCTGGCGCACCTTGAGCAGCGCCTGGCTGTTCACCATCACGCACAGCGCGTCGATGCCCGTGGGCAGGTGCTCAAAGTTCAGGTGGTTTTCCTCCAGCACCGACAGCACCTTGCGGCCAAAGCCAATCTCATCATTCATCTGGTTCTTTTCCAGGATGATGGTGGAAAACCCGCGTTTGCCGGCAATGCCGGTCACCGCGGGCAGCCGGCCAATCTGCCGGGGGCTGGGCAGGATGAGGGTGCCTGGGTGCTGCGGGTTGCCGGTGTTGCGGATGCTGGTGGGGATGCCCGCGTGGCGCACCGGGAAGATCGCCTCCTCATGCATCACGCTCGCGCCCATGTAGCTCAGCTCCCGCAGTTCGCGGTAGGTGAGGGTGGAGATGAAGCTGGCGTCCGGGATGATACGCGGGTCCACCGCGCGAAAGCCGGTCACGTCCGTCCAGTTCTCATACAGCTCCGCGTCCACGGCAGCCGCGGCCAGGGCGCCGGAGATGTCGCTGCCCCCGCGGGTGAAGGTATGGATGGCGCCCTCGCTGTCCGCACCATAAAAGCCAGGCAGCACCGCGCGTTCGTGCTTTAGGAGGTGCTCCCGCAGCAGGCGCAGCGTGTCCTCAAGCATGAGCCTGCCGTGGCGGTTGAAGCGCACCACGTCCCTGGCGTCCACAAAGGGCAGGTTCATCCAGGCGGCCATCAGCCGGGCGCAAAGGTACTCCCCCCGGCTTACAATATAATCCCGGGTGGTGCCCTCCTGGATGGCCGTTCGCAGTTCACCCAGCGGCTCATCCAGGGCGCCGGGCATGCCCAGTTGGGTGGCCAGCTCCCGAAAGCGCCCGTAGACGCCGGCAAACTCCACATCAAAGGATTGGCCGATCTGGGCCTTGCGGTGGCAATCCATCAGCATGTCGGTGATCTTGGCGTCCCGGCTGTGCCGCTTGCCCGGCGCGCTCACCACGATGAAGCGGCGCTGGGGGTCGTCTTCAATGATGCCGCGCACCTGGCGGAATACATCCGAGTCCGCCAGGGAAGATCCGCCAAACTTGGCAACAATCATGCCAAACCTCCAGGATTGCGTTGTGATGGTTTGTACAGCGTGTTTGCATCATAGCACAGCCACAGCAGCGCTTCAAACGCCCCTTTGGTGACAAAGGGGCGCCTCCATGATATACTTGCTGGCAGAAAACGGATGGCAGAAAGGGCTTATGGCAAAGCTGAGCAAAGAAAAACGCAGCATGCTGCTGAATATCGGCTTCATAGTGCTCACGCTGTTGCTGGTCCTGTTTCTGGTGGCCAAGGCGGGGGATCCGCGGGAAATCCTTCGCGCCTTCGCCCGCGTCCAGCCCATATGGCTGGCCGGGGCCCTGGTTTTCTTTGTCGCCCATGTGATGCTGGAAGGGCTGATCCTGCGCATCTTTTTTTATTTTCAGGATGTGGAGATTGGCTGGGCTTCCTGCACCATGGTGGGGCTGATCGGCATGTTCTACTCCTCCATCACGCCGGCGGCTACCGGCGGCCAGCCCATGCAGGTCTTCGCCTTCAAGAAGCGCGGCGTGTCCTCAGGCGTGGGCTACTCCTCCCTGGCAGTCAAGTTTTTCTGCTGGCAATGCGCCCTGCTGCTGATAGGCGCGGTGCTGTGGATCGTGACAGGCGGCTACCTCTACAGCCTGATTGGCAAGGGGGTATGGCTGGTCGCCCTGGGCTTTTTCTTCAACTCGCTCATGGTGTTCCTGGTCATCCTGCTGGCCATCAACCGCAACCTGGTGCGCGCCATCATTATCTTCTTTGTCAACCTGGCCGCCCGCTTCCGCCTGATTCACGACCGGGCCAAGGCCTCCTCACGGATGGACGCGGCGCTGAACGATTTTCACTCCAGCGTGGACCTGCTTGCCAGGCACTCCGGCCAGTTCCTGGTATTGTTTTTGGTGTCCCTGCTGCAGGTGAGCGCGCTGATGAGCATCACCTACTTTATCTACCGGGGCTTTTCACTGGCCAGCCACAGCTATCTGCAGGTCATGACCGTGCAGTTCCTGCTGTACATCACCGCATCCTTCACCCCGCTGCCGGGTGCGTCCGGCGCGCAGGAAGGCGGTTTCTACCTCTTTTTCCGCAGCATCTTCCCGGATTCCATCATCTTCGCCGCGCTGCTGATCTGGCGCTTTATCACCTACTACCTGTTCATCCTGGTGGGCGCGGTTGGTGTGATGCTGGACCAGGCGCACAGCCTGCGCCGCTGGCGCAAAGCCAGCCAGCTGGCCCCTGGCGGCGGTGAGGCAGCGCCGGATGAGGAGGCCAGGGGCGGCTGAGCTACAGCTCCAGCATCCGGCGCGCGTCCTCCCGCGCCAGCGCGTCCTCCCCGGCCAGGTGCTCCAGGTGGTGGGTCAGCTCATGCCGCAGCACCCGGGCAATCTGCTGTTGCAGCGCCTGCTCTGCAAGCCCCGGGTATACCCGCAAAAAGGAGCCATAATACAGGATAATTCCGCGGCCCAGCTGCGGGCGCACATGGTACTCGCCCAGGACATAGGCTGGCTGGCCTGAGCCGGTGGCGTGGTTGAGCTTGGCGTGCTCTGACAGCCCCACGCCCAGGTTGAGGCGCTCAAACACCTTCTCCGGCAGCTCATACATGGCCTGCTCAAGCAGGTGCTCAAAGCGCCTGATGGAAACCATGCCACGCACCGCCTTTCTTTGTCCATGCCTGGTATATACCCCTGCCGGCCAGCCACGCTTGCTTGCCCAGGGCTGGCGGCTATGGTAAACTGCCTGTGTATGCCCCAAAAATCAGGAAAGCAGGCCCTTTATGAAGATTTTCGCGCACCGCGGGGCTTCCGGCTACGCGCCGGAAAACACCCTGGAGGCCTTCCAGCTGGCGGTAGACCAGGGCGCCCAGGGGGTGGAGCTGGACATCCACCTGACCCGGGACCAGCAAATCCTGGTCACTCATGATGAGCGCATTGACCGGGTGTCAGACGGCAGCGGCCTGATCAGCATGCTCAATTTGAAGGACATCAAAAAGCACCTCTTCAACAAGCCGCACCCCCAGTACACCCAGGCGCGCGCGCCGTTGCTGGAGGAAGTGCTGGACTTGCTCAAGCCCACGGGGCTGGAGATCAACATTGAGCTGAAGAACAGCCGCGTGCCCTATGAGGGCATGGAAGGCCGCTGCGTGGAGCTGGTGGAGCGCCTGGGCATGGGGGACAGGGTGATTTACTCCAGCTTCAACCACCATTCCATGGCGCGGCTGAAGGCCATCGCCCCCCGGGCTGTCTGCGGGCTGCTGTATGACTGCTGCCTGAGGGACCCGGCCGGCCTCTTGAGAACCTCCGGAATGGAGGCGCTGCACCCGCATTTTTCCGACCTGCTGCTCAACCCTGACAGCTACAGGCCTGTGCGTGAGCATGGCGGGCTGATCCATGTATGGACGGTCAATGATGACCGGCAGATGCGCAGGGTGATGGAGGCGGGCGCCGACATCCTGATCACCAACTACCCCGACCGCGCGCTGGCGGTGCGCGTCTGAACGCACAATATTTAATATGTAAAGGAGTTGCTTCACCATGGCAGGTCATTCCAAATGGGCCAACATCAAGCATAAGAAGGGCAAGGCCGACGCGCAGCGCGGCAAGGTGTTCACCAAGATCGGGCGGGAGATTGCCATCGCCGTGCGCGAGGGCGGCCCTGACCCTGCCACCAACGGCAAGCTGCGGGACGTAATCGCCAAGGCCAAGGCCAGCAACATGCCCAATGACAACATCCAGCGCAGCATCAAGAAGGCCTCCGGCGAGATGGACAACCTGGTCTACGAGGAAATCACCTATGAGGGCTACGCCGCCGGCGGCGTGGCGGTGGTGGTGGAGGTGGTAACCGACAACCGCAACCGGGCGGCCTCCGAATTGCGCCACATCTTTGACAAGAACGGCGGCTCGCTTGGCACCACAGGCTCAGTCAGCTACCTCTTTGATTTCAAGGGCCTGCTGATGATTGAGCGCGAGGACCAGATTGACGAGGACGAGCTGATGATGCACGCGCTGGAAGCGGGAGCGGAGGATGTGCTGGTCAGCGAGGACGGTTTTGAAATCTACACGGCCCCAAGCGATTTTTCCGCGGTGCGTGAGGCCCTGGAGCAGGATGGTTACACCTTCCTGTCCGCGGAGCGCCAGAAGATTCCCCAGACCAGCGTGGACCTGCCGGATGAGGAGGTGCTGGCCCGGGTGGAAAAGCTGCTGAGCATGCTGGATGATTTTGACGATGTGATGGAGGTCTTCCACAACGCCAACCTGCCTGAGGAGGAAGAGGAGGAGTAACCCATTTGGTCAGCCCCTGTCGCCCTTCCCGGGGCCTGGGCAGCCAACTTCACAGCACACAAAAAACAGCCAGGAGAGGCTGTTTTTTGTTGCGGGGTTACCTGCTGGGCTTTTGCTCGTTTACCCGGGTCCAGTCCTTGACGGGGATGTCCGCCAGGCTCTGCGGGTACCGGCCCTCCTGGCGCAGAACAAAGCCCAGGTCGGCGTTCAGGTTGCGCCCACCGCTGGGCACCACGATGCCCTCCGCGCGCGCGGCGTTGTCCTGGGTGGGCTCCAGCACGCTGGCCACCAGCGGGAACTCGCTCTGGCGCCTTGTGGGGATGATTTCCGGCGGCATCTCAACCTCCAGGGTGTACACGCCGGGGTAGAGCTGGTCAAACAGGTAGCGGCCGTAGGCGTCGGTCTGGGTTTGGGCGCTGAGCTGTCCGTACTGGTACAGCTTGATGACAAGCCCGGGCAGCCCGGGCTCGCCCGCGTCCTGCATGCCGTCGCCATCCAGGTCCAGCCAGGCGTAATCGCCCAACTTGCCCATGGCGCCCATGCCGATGTCCTGCCCGGCCTTGTCCTCGCCCATCCCCAGCTTGATGGGTTCGCTCATGCCCTGGCTGGCGTCCTGCCCCACCTGGTCTGACAGGATCAGGCTGGGGCGCTCAGCGGTATCAACCAGGCGCGCGAAGCGGTAGGGCTCTGCCAGGCTGGCGCGCAGGCGGTAGCTTACCGGCAGCAGGCCGTCAAAGCGGAACTGGCCGTTGTCGTCAGTCTGGGTTTGGGCCAGCTCCCGCCCCTGCTCGTCCATCAGCGAGATGGCAACCTGGGCGATGTCCTGCCCGCTGCCATCCATGTTCCACAGGCTGCCGGACAGGCTGCCCAGCTGCACCAGGGCGAGGTCCAGCCGGCTGCTGTCATCCAGCAGCCGCAGGTCCACCGTCCAGCTGTTCTGCTGTTGGGCTGCGCCCCGGGGATGGGTGAGCAGGTGGCCTTCTTCCAGCCTCAATGTCAGGCGGTAGTCACCCGGGAAGAGGGGGCCGGCCGCAAACTGCCCGGCAGGGTCAGCGGTCAGCGTGGTCAAGGTGCCGCTGCGCAGGTGGGTCAGGGTGAAGCCCAGCGCGTGGGGGATGTCCTCCTGCGGGTCAAAGCTGTTGTTCAGGTCGTTGTCATAGAAGGCGGCGCCCTGCAGGGAAATGGGCCGCAGCGCCGCGAGCCTGCCCTCCGCCATCTCATCACCCATGCCCAGGGTGATCAGCGCGGTGGACTGCCCGCTGATGCTGGCGGGCACCAGGCTGCCGGGGTTGCTGTCCAGGGCGTAGCCCTCCGGCAGGGCCACCAGCGCCTCATAAACGCCCGGGCGCACGCCGTCCAGCAGGTAGGCACCCTGGTCGTCTGTCTGGGTTTCATACACCTCCTGGCGGCGCTGGTTGGTCAGCGTCAGCCGCGCGCCTGCCAGCCCGCTGTCCTCCCGGGTCAGCTGGCCGTCATTGTCCACATCGTGAAAGGCGCGGCCAGACAGGCTGGCGGTCCGCACCGCGTACACTGTCGGCGCCGTGAGGCTGTCACTGGCCAGCACCTCAAAGGACAGGCCGGTTATCGCTTGATGATCGCTCAGCGGCTGGCTGAACCTGGCGCCTTCCGGCAGGCTGTAGCGCAGGCTGTAGGTGCCGGGCAGCGCGCCCTTGAGGGAGAAGAAGCCCTGGTCATTGGTCATGGCGGTGGTGTGTTCGGCCACCAGCTTCCCGTCCTCATCCAGCAGGTCCACCTGAACGCCCACCAGACCGCCGAGCTGGCCTTCAAAGCCCAGCTCCTCATCGCCCAGCAGCACCTGGCCCTCAATTACCGCCGAGCGGAAGACGCCGGCGTCCACCTTGGTCAGGCTGTCGCCCGCGGCCAGGGTGAAGGGCGCGGTCAGGCCGTGGGTGACGGTCTGCTCCACCACCCTGTTTTCCGTGCCCTGCCCCAGTGTGGAAGGTTCAGAGAACACATAGGGGGACACCAGGCTGAAGCGCACCCTGTAGCTGTCTGGCACCAGCCCCTCCAGCACATAGCTGCCGTCCGCCTGGGTGCGCGCCATGGCAGCGGTCTGGCCCTCCGTGTTGATGGCCTCTACCGGAAAGCCGCCCAAGCCGGTTTCCTGGCCGTCCATCAAGCCGCTGAGGTTGATGTCCTCAAACAGCATGCCGCTGATGCTGGCAGGCAGGGTGGCCCCGGCGTACAGGGTGATCTGTTCCCCGGGGGCCAGCTGCCTGGTGATGGTGAGGGTGCTGGCGGCTGACGTGGCGGCAAAAGCATTGCCGTTTTCACCGCCCGCCACCGTGAACACCTGGCCGTCCGGCAGGCTGGCGCGCAGCTGCACTTCACCCGCCCTTACCCGGGGCAGGCTGGCCAGGCCCTGGCTGTCCGTCCTGGCGGAAGCCAGCACCTGGTCCCCCTGCAGCACCTCCAGCAGCGCGCCGGTGAAGGGGGGCTCCCCCTCCTCCGGCTGGCCGTTCACCTTGCTGTCCTGGAAGGCCACCAGGGTCACCCCCGAAGCCGGCATAAGGCCCAGGGGATCCAGCACCGCGGTGACATCCTCCTGCACAAGGACCTGGATGGTTTGTTCGCCCGCGTGGCCCGCGTCAAACAGGCCAAGACCAGCCGGTGTGAACATCACGCCGTCTGGCAGGCTGGCGGTCAGGCTGTAGGTGCCCGCCAGCAGGTAATCAAAGGTGAAGGCGGGCTCATCGCTGGTCACCAGGCTGCGGTGGACGCCATGCTCCGCGTTTTCCAGCGTCAGCTGGATGCCGGCCAGGCCGCCTTCCCCCTGGTCCTTCTGGCCGTTCATGTTGCTGTCCAGCCACACATGGCCGGACAGCCCGCCGGCCTTGACCCCGCCAATGCCCAGGCCCAGGCTGCGCTCCAGGGTGAAGGGGGCGGACAGGCCTGTGTCAGCCTCCCCGGGCAGCACCACGTTATAGAAGGGGTTAATCTTGGCGCCCAGCGGGCCCACCACGTAGGGGGCGGGCATGCGCACCTTGATGCGGTATGTGGCTGGCGAGAGGTTGCGGAACTGCAGCTCGCCATCCTTGTCGGTCTGCCCCTGGGTGACCACATGCTGCTGGCCGTCCTGCTCGAAGATCAGGGCAACCTCCACGCCCCGCAGCAGCGGCTCGCTGCTCATGCGCCCGCCGTTCATGTTCTCATCGCCAAAGGCCACCATGTTGATATAGGCGCTGCGCTTGCCCGCGCCAAAGGACCTGTCCACCTGCTCGCCCTGGCCCAGGATGATGAGACCGGAGTGGCTGTGCTGGCCGCTGGCGGGCAGCATGGGGGCCGCCTGATCCTTCGGAACGGAGAAGGTATGGCCGCCCGGCAGGCTGGCCTGCACATAGTATTCGCCCGCGGCAAGGCCCGTGAACTGCCACCAGCCCTCCCGGTCGGATTTGACCTGGCCGATGATGGATTCAGACAGTCCCTGGGCGCGGACCAGCGTCAGCTCCACCCCTTCCAAACCCCGCTCATTGGGGTCGGGCAGGCCATTTTGGTTGCTGTCCAAAAAGACGGTCCCGGCAATGGCCGCCGTGCTGGCCAGGCCGCGCAGGCTGGGCGAAAAGCTCAAAAGAAGCGCGAACAGCAGCAGGAGGGCGAAGCTTGAGCGAATTCTGTTTTGCAAGGTGGATCCTCCAAGTGTGGTGATGTGGGCAATCAGCGGATGTGGGTGACCTTGCCTGGGTCACGGGCGGGCGGATCCTTGGTGTCATCCGGGTACCCCAGGGCAATGGCGATGACAAAGCTGTGGCCGGGGGGAAAGCGTAGCGCTTTCTCAATTTCGCGGTCTTCCGGCCCCATAAAGGCCAGCCTGGGCAGGCCCAGGATCACGCTGCCCAGGCCCAGGCTCTCCGCCGCCAGCGCCAGGCCATACACCGCGATGCCACAGTCCAGGGCCTGCTGGCCGCCCTGTGTGGTGATGAACACCACACAGGGGGCGTGGTAGAAGACATGAAAGGCGGGGTCAGCAAACCGGGGGCTGCGCTGCGCGTTATCCTGCGCCTGGGCGCCCCGGCGCGTTGCCTGGTTGACCTGATCCAGCAGCACCTGGTCCTGCACCACGGTGAAGTGCCAGGGCTGGAGGTTGTTGGCGCTGGGCGAAGCGAGCGCCGCGGCCAGCAGGTGATTCAGCTGTGTTTCGCTCAATGGTTGGGGCAGGTATTTGCGGTGGGAACGGCGGGTGTTGATCAGCTCCAGGATGTTGGTTTCCATGCGGGCATCCTCTCTTGTGGCGGTTTGTGCTACACTGGGCGCGGAGGGTGAGCTATGGATGACAAGGCATTGATGCGCCTGGCCCTGCGCCAGGCGGCCATGGATGACCAGGAGGTGCCGGTGGGCGCGGTCATCGCGCTGGATGGTCGGGTGGTGGCCAGCGCCCATAACGAGCAGGTTGCTTTGAACTGCGCCCTGGCCCACGCGGAGGTGTTGGCCATTCAGCGGGCCCAGGCCGCCATGGGCCAGGCCAGGCTGAAGGGCTGCACCCTGTACGTGACGCTGGAGCCCTGCCCCATGTGCGCGGGCGCCATCATCATGGCGGGGCTAGCGCGCTGCGTGTTCGCCGCCTTTGACAGCCAGTATGGCTGCTGCGGCAGCCTGTACGCGCTGCCCATGGACCCGGCATTTCACCACCGGGTGCCTTGTGAGGGCGGTCTGATGGAGGAGGAGGCCAGCGCGCTGCTGCGCGCCTTCTTCGCCAGCCGCCGGGAGAAGGCGGATGACACCGCCTTGTGGCAGGCCAAATTATACCACCCGCACCTGCCCTTGGCAAATGATTGACAGCCGCGCGCCCAGCGGCTACACTAGGCGCAAACACAGAAGAGGTGAAGTACATGAAGATCAAGACCCTGAACACGCGCGACCTGCGCGAGAGCCTGGAGCAGGGTGGCTGCGGCGAGTGCCAGACCTCCTGCCAGTCCGCCTGCAAGACCTCCTGCGGCGTGGCCAACCAGCCCTGCGAGCAGGATTCAAAGTAAGCGGCCTTTCCCGGGACTTGCCGTCAACCGCCTGACCCGGGCGGTTTTTTGGAGGGACATGGTACACACGTTCACAGTCAACGGCTACGCCATCGCGCTGGATGTCTATTCTGGGTCGGTGCACGTGGCCGACAAGGTATCCCTGGAAGCCATCCGCCTCTATGAAACGCTCAGCCGCCAGCAGGTGACAGACGCCCTGCTGGCCGCCTTTCCGGAGGAAGAGGGTTTGAGCGCACGCTCCATTCACGGCCTCCTGGATACCCTGGACGAGCTCAGGGCCGCGGGCAGGCTGTACTCCTCGGATGAATACCTGCAGGGCCTGGTGCCCATGCGGGATGGGGGCCAGGTGGTCAAGGCGCTGTGCCTGCACGTGGCCCACGCCTGCAACCTCACCTGCTCCTACTGCTTCGCAGGCCAGGGCAGGTACCAGGGGCAGGCAGCGCTGATGAGCCTGGAAACCGGCAAGCAGGCGCTGGACTTCCTGGTGCGGCACTCAGGCAGCCGCCGCCACCTGGAGGTGGACTTCTTTGGCGGGGAGCCGCTGCTCAACTGGCAGGTGGTCAAGGACATCGTGGCCTATGGGCGCCTGCTTGAGCGGGAACACGACAAGGTCTTCCGCTTCACGCTCACCACCAACGGCCTGGCGCTGGATGAGGAGATGATGGACTTTGCCAACCGGGAGATGCACAATGTGGTGCTCAGCCTGGATGGCCGGCAGGCGGTGCACGACCGCTTCCGGGTGGATCATCAGGGCCGGGGCAGCTACCAGGCCATCGTGCCCAAGTTCCGGCAGCTTGTCAGCAAGCGCGGCGGGCAGGGCTACTACATCCGCGGCACCTACACGCGTGACAATTTGGATTTCCTGCAGGATGTCCTGCACATGGCCGACCTGGGCTTCACCCAGCTGTCCATGGAGCCAGTAGTGAGCGCACCGGACGACCCGGGCGCGCTGCGGGCGGAGGACTTGCCGGAGCTGTTCACCCAGTATGAGCAGCTGGCAATGGAAATGCTCAGGCGCAGGCGCGCGGGCCGCGGGTTTGATTTTTATCACTACAACATTGATTTGCAAAACGGCCCCTGCATCCACAAGCGCTTGAGCGGCTGCGGCTCGGGCACCGAGTACCTGGCCGTCACCCCGGAGGGCGATCTGTACCCCTGCCACCAGTTTGTGGGGGATGAGCGCTTCAAGCTGGGCACCCTGGAGGAGGGGCTGATGCGGGAGGACCTGCGGGAGGAATTCCGCGCCAACACCCTCACCAGCCACCCGGAGTGCCGCCAGTGCTGGGCGCAGCTGTACTGCGCCGGCGGCTGCGCGGCCAACGCCTGCCATGCCACCGGCAGCATCCGGGGTGTGTATGCCCTGGGCTGTGAGCTGTTCAAGAAAAGGCTGGAATGCGCGCTGATGCTGCAGGCGGCGCTGCAGGAAGAGGAGCAGGCCGGCTAAGCGCTGTCCTGGCCCGCCCGGTGCTTTTTGAGCCACACGGCCAGCACCGCCACATCCGCCGGCGTGACCCCGGGGATGCGCCCTGCCTGGCCCAGGGAGATGGGCCGCTGGCGGTCCAGCTTCTGCCGGGCCTCCACCCGCAGGGCAGAGATGCCCAGGTAATCGGCATCCTCCGGCAGGCGCTGGCTTTCCATCGCCGCGGCCGCCCTGATTTGGGCGGCTTCTTTTTGCAGGTAGCCTTCATATTTGATCTGGATGTGCGCCTGGCGCACCGCCTCCGCGTCAAAGGGCGGCATCTTGGTCTCAGCGGGCTCCTCCCCGCGGCGCAGGGCTTCCAGCCGGCCGCTGTCGCGCAGCGCGTCCAGGTACTGCGCCATCTGGCGCTGCTTGTATTCCAGGCGGCGCAGGCGTTCCCCGTCCACCAGGCCGATGGCATGGCCCAGGTGGGTCAGGCGCAGGTCGGCGTTGTCCTGGCGCAGGGACAGGCGGTATTCCGCCCGCCCGGTCATCATCCGGTAGGGCTCATCCACGCCCTTGCTGCACAGGTCATCGGTCAAGACACCGATGTAGGCCTGGTCCCGGGTCAGGATGAAGGGCGCTTGCCCCTCCACATAACGGCTGGCGTTGATGCCGGCCATCAGGCCCTGGGCGGCCGCCTCCTCATAGCCGGAGGTGCCGTTGATCTGCCCGGCCAGGAACAGGCCGGGCACCCGCCTGGCAGCCATGGCGGGGGAGAGCTCCATCGGGTCGATCACGTCATACTCAATCGCGTAGGCCAGCCTGGTCAGCACAGCGCGGGAAAGCCCCTTCACGCTGCGGTACAGCGCGCGCTGCACCTCCTCGGGCAGGCTGGAGGACAGCCCCTGGGCATACCACTCCAATCCGTCTAGGCCCTCCGGCTCCAGGAAGACCTGGTGGCGGTCCTTGTCGGCAAAGCGGTGCACCTTGTCCTCAATGGAGGGGCAATAGCGCGCGCCGGTGCCCTGGATGCTGCCGGAGAACATGGGGGAGCGGTGCAGGTTGTCCCGGATCAGCTGATGGGTGCGCTCGTTGGTCCAGGTGAGGTAGCAGGACATCAGGTTGCGCGGCTGGGTTCGCCCCAAAAAGGAGAAGGCTTCCACCGGTTCATCGCCCGGCTGGGGGCTCATCTGGTCAAAATCGATGCTGCGGCTGTCCAGGCGCGCGGGCGTGCCCGTCTTGAAGCGGCGCAGGGAGAAGCCCAGGTCCATCAGGGAGCGGGACAGCCCCATGGCGCGCAGCAGGCCCTGGGGACCTGCGGCCCAGTCCTGCTCGCCGATGATGACGCGGCTGTTGAGGTAAACCCCGCTGGCCACCACCACCGCGCGGCAGGGGATGACCTCGCCCGTCAGCGTGCGCACACCGCTCACCCGGCCGCCCTGGGTCAGCACCCTGTCCACCTCGCCCTGGCGCAGCTCAATGTTTGGCTGGCGGAGCAGCTCCCTGGCCATCAGGCGCTGGTAGACCTGCTTGTCTGCCTGGGCGCGCAGCGCGCGCACCGCCGGGCCCTTGCCGGTGTTGAGCGTGCGGCTTTGCAGGGTGGCCTGGTCAATCACCAGCGCCATCTGGCCGCCCAGCGCGTCCACCTCGCGCACCAGCTGGCTTTTGCCGGTGCCGCCGATGGATGGGTTGCAGGGCATGAGCGCCACCGCGTCCAGGTTAAGGGTGATCACCAGGGTGCGCCGGCCCAGGCGCGCGGCGGCCAATGCCGCCTCGCAGCCCGCGTGTCCGGCCCCGATGACCACCAAGTCATATGTATCCATGGCCTTCATTTGGCTTTGTTGATCTTTCTCTGGTAGCGTCTGTGCCTGGCCCGCGGTTTGCAGACAAAGCGTTCCACCAGGTTTTCATAGCGTGCGGCGGCGTCCTTGATGACCTCTTCCCAGGGCACCGGGATGGTGCGCCGCGCCTGCTCGCCGATCTCCCTGGCGCGTTCGGGGTTGTCCAGCGCGGCCCTGATGGCCTGGTACAGGCTGTCCGCGCTGTCCTGGCACAAAAACCCGTTGACCTCATGCTGGATGCACTCCGCCGCGCTGCTGCCCGAGACGGCGACAGAGGGCGTGCCCATGGCGGCCGCCTCGCGGATGACCAGGGAGAAGGTGTCATACAGGGAGGGGAAGACAAAGAGGTCCGCCCGGCGGTACAGCGCGTCCAGCGTGGCGGTGTCGCCAATCATGCCGGTCATGACCAGCTGGTCCGAAAGGCCCAGGTCGCCCGCTTTTTTGATGATGGCCGCCTCGTCCGGCCCCTGACCGGCCAGCACCAGCCTGAACCCGCCGCCATCCTGGCGCAGCTTTGCCGCGGCCTCCAGGATGCGCAGGATGTTTTTCTTCCAGTTGAGCTGGCCCACAAACAGCAGCATGGGCAGGCTGCCCAGGTCAAAGCGCGCGCTGACAGCGTCCACCGCCTGCTGGGTGGTCTGCCGCTGCTGGGTGCCGTTGGTCACAACCTGCACGGGGCCCTTGAAACCATATTCCCGCAGCACCTGGGCGCTGCTTTGGGAAACTGTCCAGACCTCATCGCATTTCTCGTAGTGGCTGATGATGTTGGACAGCAAGGCCCTGGAGATGGTTTCCGACCGCGTCACCTTTAAAAAATCCTCATAATATTTGGAATGAAAGGTGCTGACCATGGGGATGCAGCGCTGGCGGGACAGCCGCAGCGCCTCCCGTCCGGCGGCAAAGGGGCTGTGCGCGTGCACCAGGTCCAGCCCGATCATGTCCATGCGCTTTTTGTAGTGGGCGTCCATGGAGGCAGCGCCGGTCTTGTACTGGGGCGTGGTGGGCACCCTGAACCCGGTGTATTCCACCAGCTCAAAGGGGTAGCCGCCCCGGTGCCCCGTGTCATACATGGGGGCGCTCACGGTGACCTGGTGGCCCAGGGTGGGCAGCGTGTTGGCATAGGCGACCACCACCCTGCCCACACCGTCCACGACTGGCAGGAAGGTGTCTGTCATCAGGCCGATTCTCATCCCGCGCTCCTTTCCGTGATTGTCCTCCCAAGGCTTCACCATTATATGCAAAGGCGTATCAATGTTCAACTTGCGCATTGACAAGCGCGGAGGCATTGGCTATGCTCAATCCATCAGCTTTCGGAGGCAGTTCTTATATGCAAAAGACACTGGTGCTGGGTGTCATCGGGGCGGACGTGCATGCTGTGGGCAATCAGATCCTCAACTACGCCTTCACCGATGCCGGCTTTCATGTGGTCAACCTGGGGGTCATGGTCTCCCAGGAGGAGTTTATCGAGGCGGCCATTGAGTCCGCCGCGGACGCCATCATCGTGTCCTCCCTGTACGGGCATGGCGAGCTGGATTGCCAGGGCCTGCGCGACAAATGCGACGAGGCCGGCCTCAAAGGCATCCTGCTGTATGTAGGCGGCAACATCGTCGTTGGCAAGCAGCCCTTTGAGGAGGTCAGGCAGCGCTTCCTGGACATGGGCTTTGACCGGGTCTTTGGGCCTGGCACCCCACCGGAAGCGGGTATCGCGGCCCTGCGGGAAGACCTGGCGGACAGGTAAACATGCGCGCCATCCTGCTGATTGATTTTGGTTCCACCTATACCAAGCTGACCGCCGTGGACCTGTCCGCGCCCCGCGTCCTGGGCAGCGCGCAGGCCTTCACCACGGTGGCCAGCGATATTTCCCTTGGCCTGGAGCAGGCGCTGGCGCGGCTTGAGGCCGCCACCGGGCACATCCAGTATGAGGCCAGGCTGGCCTGTTCCAGCGCCGCGGGCGGGCTGAACATGGTGGCCTGCGGCCTGGTGCCGGGGCTGACCAGCAAGGCGGCGCGGCTGGCGGCGTTTGGCGCGGGCGCAAAGGTGATCCGCACCTTCGCCTACCAGCTGACGGATGAGGACATGGCGCAGCTTGCGCGCATCCAGCCTGACATTCTCCTGCTTTGCGGGGGCATAGACGGGGGCAACAGCGAGGTCATCCTGCACAACGCTGCCCGCATCGCCAGCGCCCCGGGGGATTACCCGGTGCTGGTGGCAGGCAACCGCGCGGCCCAGGCGGAATGCGTACGCCTGCTGGAGCAGGGCAGCCACCCGGTGTACACCGCGCCCAATGTCATGCCGGAGATGAACACCCTCAACATCGAACCCGCGGCTGAGGTCATCCGGCAGATTTTTCTCAAGCGCATCATCCTGGCCAAGGGGCTTGGCCGCGCGCAGCGGCTGTTGGACGGCATCCTGATGCCCACGCCCGCGGCCGTGCTCAAGGCCCTGCGCCTGCTCTCAAAGGGCACAGGCGATGAGGCGGGGCTGGGCGACCTGATTGGGGTGGACCTGGGCGGCGCGACGACGGACATCTACTCCATCGCCAGGGGGGAACCGGCCAGCCCCACCACCATCATGCGCGGCCTGCCCGAGCCCCTGGCCAAGCGCACGGTGGAGGGGGATTTGGGCATGCGCTACAACGCCCTGGGCATCCAGGAGGCGGTGGGGGCAGCTGCCCTTGCGCAATTGAGCGGGCAGGATGAGGACGCGGTGCAGGCCTATGTGGTCCATTGCGACAGCCAGCCGGAAACCCTGCCCGGTGATGAAACTCAGCGCCAGATGGACCGCGCGCTGGCCATCAGCGCGGTGGGCACCGCGCTGGCCCGCCACGCGGGCACGCTGGAACGTGTATACACCCCGATGGGCCCCATGCACGAGCAGCGGGGCAAGGATTTGAGCCAGGTGCGCCAGGTGGTGGTGACCGGCGGCGCGCTGGTCTACGCGATGGATTTGCAGCAGATCATGGAGCAGGCGCTGCGCCGCCAGGAGGCCACCGCCCTCACCCCCCGGCAGGCCGGGCTGATGGTGGACCGGGGTTACATCCTCTCCGCCATGGGCCTGCTGGCGGATACCCATGGCGCGGTGGCGCTGCGGTTGATGAAGGACATCATTGGAAGGGAAGAAGCATATGCAGCTGTCTAACAAGAAGTGGGACCTGGATTTTTTCCTCGCTCAGCGCCAGGAAGCGCTCAGCGCCTGGCCAACCGGGGCCGAGGTGGACCTGGACGAGGCCATCGCCTACCAGGCGGAGATCCCCGGCGAGAAACGCTTTGTGACCCGGCTCAACGAGGCGCTGGCGGCGGGCAAAACGCTCATTCAGCCGCGGGCGGGGGTGCCCTTGATCAACGAGCACATCGTGCTGCTGGGCCACCTGGAGCAGGAGGGCGAGGCCGATTTGCTGCCAACCACCATTGACAGCTACACGCGCCTGAACCGCTACGAGGACGCGCAGCGGGGCATTGAGGAATCCAAGGTGTCCGGCAAGGCCATGCTCAACGGCTTTCCGGCGGTCAACCATGGGGTGAAGGGCTGCAGGATGGTGACCAGCGCCCTCAAGGCGCCCGTGCAGGTGCGCCACGGCACCCCTGACGCGCGGCTGCTGTGCGAGATCACCCTGGCAGGCGGCTTCACCAGCTTTGAGGGCGGCGGCATCAGCTACAACATTCCCTACGCCAAGGCGGTGCCCATGCAGGACACCCTGCTGTACTGGCAGTATGTGGACCGCCTGGTGGGCCTGTATGAGGAGCGTGGCATCAGCATCAACCGGGAGCCCTTCGGCCCGCTCACCGGCACCCTGGTGCCGCCCTGCATCTCAAACGCTGTCGCCATCCTGGAGGCGCTGCTGGCGGCTGAGCAGGGGGTGAAGAACATCACAGTGGGCTATGGGCAGTGCGGCAACCTCATCCAGGATGTGGCCGCCATCCGCGCCCTGGAACAACAGACCAAGGCCTACTTCGCGCGCTTTGGCTACACGGATGTGGTGGTGTCCACCGTGCTGCACCAGTGGATGGGCGGTTTCCCGGCGGACGAGGCCAAGGCCTTCGCCGTCATCTGCTGGGGCAGCGCGGTGGCAGCACTGGCTCAGGCCACCAAGGTGATTGTCAAATCCCCCCATGAGGCATTGGGTGTGCCCACCATGGAGGCCAACGCGGCCGGCCTGCGGGCCACCAAGCAGGTCATCATGATGCTGGCTGACCAGGCCATCGCCGATGGCGAGCGCCTGCAGGAGGAGATGGCCATCATCATGGCGGAGACGGACTGCATCCTGGAGCGCGCGCTGGAGCTGGGGGAGGGCGACTGGGCGCTGGGCACGGTGCGCGGCTTTGAGGCCGGGATCATCGACATTCCCTTCGCGCCCAGCCGCTACAATATGGGCAAGATCATGCCCGCCCGGGACAACAACGGCGCCGTGCGGCTGCTGGACACCGGGCTGCTGCCCTTCACGGACAAGCTGAAGGCGTTCCATCAGGCCAAAATCGCGCAGCGCGCGCAGGCCGAGCACCGCGGGGTATCCTTCCAGATGGTCATTGACGACATCTACGCCATTTCCAAGGGCCGCCTGGTGGGCCGGCCTCACTAAGAAAGGACGATTGAATGAAGATTGCCAGCGTGGTCTGCGCCAGGGGCCTGACCGGGTTTTATTTTGACGACCAGAAGGCCATCCGTGCCGGCGCCCAGGCGGACGGCGCCCTGTACATCGGCGAGCCGGCCACCGCGGGCTTCAGCCGCATCCGCCAGCCGGGGGAGTCCATCTCCGTGATGATTTTCCTGGACAACGGCCAGTACGGCTGGGGGGACTGCGCCGCGGTGCAGTACTCCGGCGCGGGCGGGCGCGACCCCCTCTTCCTGGCGGACACCTTCATTCCCCTGATCGAGCAGGAGGTGGCCAGCCACCTGGTGGGCCAGCAGGCGGACAGCTTTGTGCGCCTGGCCCGGGAAATCGATGAGATGAAAGACCGCCAGGGGCGCCGGCTGCACAGCGCCATCCGCTATGGCGTGTCCCAGGCCATCCTGGACGCGGTCGCCAAGGCGCATGGGTTGAACATGTGCGACCTGGTGGCCAAAGAGTACGGCACCCAGGTGTCTACCCGCGTGCTGCCCATCTTCACCCAGTCCGGCGATGACCGCTACAGCAACGCGGACCGGATGATCATGAAGGGCGCGCCGGTGCTGCCCCACGGGCTGTTCAACTCCGTGCAAAAGACAGGCCAGAAGGGCGAGAACCTGCTGGCTTATGTGCGCTGGCTGGCCCAGCGGGTGAAGGACTATGCCCCCTACGCGGGCTACCACCCGGTGTTCCATATCGACTGCTATGGCACCATCGGGCAGATCTTCGGCGCGGACAACTACATCGGCATCGCTGACTACCTGGAGGAGCTGGAAAAGGCGGCCGACCCCTTCCACCTGCGCATTGAAGGGCCCATGGATTCAGACAGCCGTGAAGCGCAGATGCGGGATTTGCGCGGTCTGAGGCTGGAGGTGGACCGCCGCGGCATCAAGGTGGAGCTGGTGGCGGATGAGTGGTGCAACACCCTGGAGGACGTCAAATACTTCGCGGACAACAAGGCCGGGCATATGATCCAAATCAAGACGCCGGACCTGGGCTCCCTCCACAACACGGTGGAGGCCGTGCTGTACTGCGAGCAGGTGGGCGTGGGCGCCTACCAGGGCGGCACCTGCAACGAGACGGACCGCTCCGCCCAGGTGTGCGTACACTGCGCCATGGCCACCAACGCCGCCCAGGTGCTGGCCAAGCCCGGCATGGGGGTGGATGAGGGGTATATGATTGTCAACAACGAGATGCAGCGCATCCTGGCACTGCGCGCCGCGGGCATCGGCGTGCACCAGGGGTAGTCGCTGGAAAGTGAGCCGCCCATGACCCAGCTTGCCAGCCAGGAACCGCTCTACAGCGTCTATTTCGCCCCGCGGGGCTACGCGCGCATGGTGCAGATTGGCCGGGACATCGCCCAGCGCCACCTGACCGCCTTTGACAATCTCATCGGCATCATCGGCGAGGCGGGCAGCGGCAAAAGCCTGCTCATCCGCGGCATGTTCCCGGGGCTGGAGCTGACCAATGACGACAACGGCGTCAACGTGCGCCCGCTGCCCTTGCTGGACATCGATGACACCGGGTTTTACCAGGCGCACACCTACCACATGGACGCGCGCTTTGAATCGGCCTTTACCTCCCTGCCCCAGCTGGCGGAGGCGGTGCTGATCGCGCTGGACAAGGGCAAGCGCGTGGTCATTGAGCATTTTGACCTGATTTTCCCCTTATTAAACTTCAACGCTGCCTTGCTCATCGGCATCGGGGACGAAATCATCGTGTCCCGGCCGACCGTCTTTGGGCCTGAGCCCGCTGACATCGCCAAGACAGTGTTCGCCTCCATCAAGTACCGCCGCATGGCCCACACCGCGGAGGACCTGACCGAGCACGCGCTGATGAGCCGCAACGTGGGCAAATACGCCCACGGCGATGTGCGCCGCGGCTTCTTCCTGCGCTTTGACCGGGCAATCAGCCTGGACATTCCCCAGCTGCTGCTGGAGGTGCAGGACATGATCGCCCAGAACCTGCCCATCACCTACAAGGACCAGGACCACATCTACATCGGCAGCATCCTGCACCGCTGCACCGGGCCGCGCATGCACGTCAACTCCACCGGCAAGGTAGAAAACTTCCGTTTTCTGAACGAGCTGCAGTATGACGCCCTCAACGAAGCCTACCTGCTGGTGGGCCTGGTGGGGGACAACAACAGCGGCCTGAGCCGCGATTTGAACCAGATCTTTGTCGGCTAAACCAGCCTGTGCTGCATCCAGCGGTTGCTTTTGAAGCGCCACACGAAGAAGGCGGCGCGGACCAGCCAGTCCAGGTACATCGCGTACCATACGCCATAAACCTGCAGGCCCATCAGGCTGCCCAGGACAAAGGAGCCGCCCACGCGCATCACCACCACGCTGAACACGGCGGCCAGCATCACAAAGCGGTTGTCGCCCGCCGCGCGCAGGCTGTTGGGCAGGCCGAAGGCGGGCGCCCAGAGGAAGACAGCAACAAGACAATAGATCAGCACAATCTGCCGGGTGTAGGTGTGTGCCTCCTGGCTCAGGTTCAGCATGCCTGTGATGGGGCCTGAAAATATGGCCACCAGGCTACAGGTGAACAGCAGGGAGATGTAGGTTGCCTTCTGCAGGCTCAGGGTGGCGCGCCTGGCCTCCTCCCCCCGGTTGGCGCCGATGCACTGGCTGACAATGGTGATGGTGGCCAGGTTGATGGCGTTGGCCGGCACGCTGACATAGGTGGAGATGGTGTTGACGGCGGCGTTGGCCGCGATCATGGCGCTGGAGAAGCTGGCAATCATCATGCCGATGATGAGCTTGCTGGTGAGGAAGATGATGTTCTCCAGCCCCCCCGGCAGGGCCACGCGCAAAATGCGCCGGATGGCCCCCAGGTCAAGGCGCGGCCTGAAAGGCCTGGGGTAGTGGATGGGGGCATGCTGGTCCATCAGGAAATAGGTCACCATGAAGGCGCCGATCAACCGGGAGAGGATGGTGGCCAGCCCCGCGCCCTGGATGTCCAGGTGCAGGCTGCGGATGAAGACAATGTTCATCAAGATTTTGGCCGAGTTCATGACGATGGAGGTCATCATGGACAGCTTGCTGAAGCCCTGGGCATACAGCATGCCGGTGCCGGTGTTGTACAGCGCCAGGAAGGGGTAGGACAGGGCGCTGAGCAGCAGGTAGCGCTGCGCGTAGCCGCGGATGCCCGCGTTGATTTTGGGGTAGAGCAAGCGCAGGATGGGGCTGTTGAACAGCATCACCGGCACCGCGATGAGGGCTGACACCGCCAGCACCATCAGCGCGGCCTGGGTCGCGGTGTTCTCAGCGTTTTTTCGGTCGCTGCTGCCGATGTACTGCGCGGCGATGATGGACCCGCCCGCGCCAATGGCCATGAACAGCTGGGTCAGCAGGTGGTTGACGCTGTCCACCAATGAAAAGGCGGCCAGCGCCGACTCGCTGATGCCTGACAGCATCATGGCGTCCGCCAGGCCGACCAGCACAATCATAAACTGCTCAAAGATCAAGGGAATGAGCAGTTTTTGAATCGCCTTGGGGGTGAATAACCTACTGGGCTCTGACAATTTCTACCAGTACCTTTGCCGCTTTTTCCAGCGCCTCCACAGGCAGAAACTCATATACGCTGTGCCAGTTCACGCCGCCCGTGCCCAGGTTGGGACAGGGCAGGCCGCGGAAGGACAGCCGCGCGCCGTCCGTGCCGCCCCGGATGGGGCGCGAAACCGGGCTCATCCCGCAGGCGCTGATGGCCCGCTCGGCCCGGGCGATGACATGGGGGGCACGCTCAATCACCTCGCGCATGTTGGCGTAGCTGTCCTTGAGCTCCAATTCCGCCGTGCCCTTGGGGTAGCGTTGGTTAATCTGCCGCGCCGCGTTTTCCATGGTCAGCTTCTTTTGGCTGAACAGGGCCTTGTCATGGTCCCGGATGAGGTAATCAAGCACCGCGTTCTCCTCGTTGCCCTGCAGGTTGCGCAGGTGGAAGAAGCCCTCATAGCCTTCCGTCATCTCCGGGCACTGCTCCTGGGGCAGCAGCTGGTGGTATTCCATGGCCACCTTGGACGCGTTGATCATCTTGCCCTTGGCATAGCCCGGGTGCACGTTGCGCCCATTGATGATGACCCGGGCGGAGGCGGCGTAGAAATTTTCATACTCAATCTCATTGAGCGCGCCGCCGTCCACCGTGTAGCCAAAGTCGGCCTTGATGTATTCCAGGTCCAGCAGTTCCGCGCCTGCGCCAATCTCCTCATCAGGCGTAAACACCAGCCACACATCCCCATGGGGGATGCTGGCGGTGGCCAGCAGCGCCTCGCCTGCGGCCATGATGGCGGCGATGCCGGCCTTGTCATCCGCCCCCAGCACCGTGGTGCCGTCTGTCACCACCAGCTCCTGGCCCAGGTAATCCTTGAGCGCCGGGAAATCATCCGCTGACAGCTTGATGCCCAGCTGCTCATTCAGCAGGATGTCCTGGCCCTCATACCGGGTCACCCAGGGCGAAAAGTTCCTGCCCGGCACCGCGTCCGCGGTGTCCAGATGGGCCAGCAGGGCGATGCTGGGCTGGCCCTGGGTGTTGGCGGGCACCAGGCCGTAGACGTTGCAGTGTTCGTCCAGCCGCACCTTCTCGCATCCCATGGCCTTCAGCTCGCCCTCCAGCATGCGGGCCAGCGCCCATTGCCCGGCACTGCTTGGCGATTCAGCTGCAAGCTCGTTGCTGGTGGTGTCCATGCGCGCGTAGCGCAAGAAGCGTTCCAGGGTCTTGTTCATAGCTCGCTCCTTGTAAAGGTCAGGACATGCTCCACCCTTGAGGTCTTGCAGAACATGTCAAAGGCCTGGCTTGAGACGGGGAGGTAACCAGCCTGCGCCAGCGCGCGGGCGTCCCTTGCCTGGGTGGCGGGGTGGCAGCTGATGTACACCAGGCGCCTGGGCCGGGCTTGCGCGATGGCCGCCAGCACCCTGGGATGCGCGCCCTGCCTGGGCGGGTCCAGGATGATGGCGTCCGCCCGGACACCGGATTGCACCAGGCCGGGCAGCTCTGTTTCCGCCGCGCCCTGAATGAAGCGCACATGGTCCAGGCCATTGACCCGCGCGTTGTGCCACGCGTCCGCCACAGCCTGGGGGGACAGCTCCAGCCCATATACCTGTCCGGCCGCGCGCGCGGCCAGCAAGCTCATGGTACCCACGCCGCTGTAAATGTCAATCACAACATCCTCAGGGCGCCTGACAGCCTGCTGGATGACATGGTGGTACAGCAGCCGCGTGATGTGGTGGTTGACCTGGTAGAAGGACGTGGGGGAGAGGCGCAGGCGCAGCCCCTCCAGGTCCATGTCCAGGCAGGGCTTGCCCATGAGGCAGGCCACAGGCCGCGGCCTGTTCTCATCCTCTGCCCGTGGCGCGCTGATGCTGCATACGCTGACAAGGCCGGGCAGGACGGCGCGCAGCCTGGACAGCAGGTCGTCTGTCTGGGGCAGCCTGTCCCGCGTCAGGACAAGCAGCACCATCATTTGGTTTTGCTCATTGACCCGCGTGATCAACTGGCGCACCAATCCGGTCCCGCCAGCGGGCTCATAACCCTCTATCCGGTGGGCTGTCATCCAGTCCAGCAGGGCGTGCCTTGCCCTGGCTGAGGCGGGGTGGGCAATCAGGCAGTCGTCGGTGCGCACCAGCTGGTGGCTGCCCGCAGCAAAAAAGCCCGCCTGGGGCTGGCCGTCCTGCTGGTGGATCTGCCAGGTGGTTTTGTTGCGGTAGCGCCAGGGGCTGTTCATCCCCGCCACCGGAGGCACCGGGGTGTCAAGCCTGGCGATTTTTTGCAGGTTGTTGGCGACGGCCTCGCGTTTGAAGGCCAGCTCAGCCGTGTAGCCCATGTGCTGGCTGGCGCAGCCCCCGCAGCGGCCAAACACCGGGCAGGGGGGCGCCACCCGGTCAGGGGAGGGGCGCAGCACCTCCACCAGCCGCGCGGTGGCATGGCTTTTCTTTTGCTGAACCAGGCGTGCCCGCACCCGTTCGCCGCCCAGGGCGAACGGCACAAACACCACCCTGCCATCCTCCAGGCGGCCCACGCCCTCGCCCTGATAACCCAGGCTTTCAATCTCGATGTCCAGCGGACCGGGCCTTGGCGGCAAAGGGGCGTACCTCCTGTTTGATGTCCTGATTGATCGTTGGTGGAAGCAGGGCTAAAACTCCTTGCCCTCGAACATGCGGCACAGCGTGTATTTGGAAATGGCGCTGCGCTGGGACCAGCCGGCGGCCAGGCTGAGCACCTCCTTGAGGTATTGGGGCAGGAAACGGTTGAACTTGACCTCCATGATCACCTGGTCGGCCGCCAGGGGCGGCACGGTGGGCAGGGCAGGGTTGAACAGGTCGTGGGAGAACAAGCCGCTGCGCAGCTGCTTGTCAAAGGTGATGCGCACCTCCTCCACCGGGTGCAGGTAGGCTTCGCGCACATAGTCCACAATCACCACCGGCCTGAGCAGGTTGATGCGCATCTCCCGGAACACCTCCCGCAGCAGGCCGCTGGAGGTGTTTTCCAGCCCGCTCGGGTCACCTGTTATCAGCTGCTCGCTTAAATCCCTGGTGATCTGCGCCTGGCGCTTGTAGATATAGTTTTCATATTTGCTTTTGCATTCCATGCGGATGAAGCTGTCTGAGCAGTTGTAGATGCGGATGCGGTACTTGTTCCGGTTTCTCACGCCGGCCACTTTTTCCGTCAGCGCCGCGTCGTCAATGGTGTCAAAATACAGGGAACGGATGTGATACTCGCCGTTCTCATCGCTGTGCGCGTCACGGTCCAGCAGCACCCGCAACAAGCGGGCCAGCACCTGGTACTGGGACTGGCTGATGTAGTACTTCAGCTCATGACGAACAAGCGGCGGCATGGATCAGACCGCGGTCTCGTTCTGGACGGCCACCAGGGTGGCGTCATACACGCCCTGGATGTCCAGCATGTGGCTGACAATGTCAGCGCGCTGGTGCAGCCGCAGGTCCACCGTCATCTCAGCGCCGGAGCGGGTAATGGTCTTGCTGCGCACGCGGTAGTTGCGCACCCCGCGGTGCAGCTCCGCCTCAATCTCCTGCTCGGCGGCAGGGTCATAGTGCAGCACCAGCAGGTAGTTTTCGTTGGTGCGCATGCGCACAAAGGACAGGCCAATCATCATCATGGTGATGGCGGCCACCACGATCATGGAGATGATGTACAGCTTGGAGCCAATCAGGATGCCCATGGTGATGGACCAGAACATGTAGGCGGTGTCAATGGGGTCCTTGACCGCGGTGCGGAAGCGCACGATGGACAGCGCGCCCACCATGCCCATGGACAGTGCCACGTTGCTGCCAATGGCCATGACCACGGGCGAGGTGACCAGGGTCAGCAAAATCAGGGTGGTGGAAAAGGTGGGGTTGTACAGCACGCCGCGGTAGGTTTTGCGGTACACCAAGGAGATGATGATGCTGGAAAACAGCGCGAACGCCAGCACCTGAATGATGTCAATGGGTAGGATCCGCGAGAACTGGTCAGACCACCAGCCGCTCAGCGCGATGTCTGACTTGCTCAGCTGTCCCGTCTGCTGTGCCGTCTGTGCCAAAATGCCCATCCTGTGAACCTCCCGTGCATCCATCTGATAACCTGACCCATTATACATGAAAGTAAAGGATTGGCAAACAAACAGATAGAGTTTCGTAACATTTCACCATTGGCAGGGCTGTGTTTCCCGCCAGGCTCAAAGAATTTGCGTGTGGTGCGCATTTCGCGCTTGACGAATCCCGCCGGGAATGGTAATCTTTTTTTGCTCCGTTTTGAGCGTCTGGTCTGTTGGCTCAGTTGGTAGAGCACATCGTTCACATCGATGGGGTCACTGGTTCGAGTCCAGTACAGACCACCACAAAAGCCGTGTATGCGGCTTTTTTTCTATGCGCTGGTTATGTCTGCTTGATGCGGCGGGCCAGGCCGCTGCCTACAGCTTCTCCACCTGCCGGCGGATGGTCTGCTCGCTGGCCTTCATGGCCTGCAGGGTTTTGTCCAGCAGCTCGTCCAGCTCCCAGCCCAGCATCTGCGCGCCCTGGCTGATGGTGTCCCGTGAGCAGCCGGCGGCGAAGGACTTGTCCTTGAACTTCTTCTTGAGCGACTTCAATTCCATGTCCATGACCGAGCGGGAGGGGCGCATCAGCGCGGCCGCGCCGATCAGCCCGGTCAACTCATCCGTGGCAAACAGCACCTTCTCCATCTGGTGTTCAGGCGCCGGGCTGCCCTGGCAGATGCCGTAACCATGAGAGATGACCGAGCGGATAAAGCCCTCGTCAAAGCCGGCGTCCCGCAGCAGCACCGGCGTCACCTCGCAGTGGCGCTCCGGGTGCTGCTCAAAATCCAGGTCGTGCAGCAGGCCCACCAACTCCCAGTGCGCGCGCTCCTCCCCATAGCCCAGTTCCTGCGCGAACCAGCCTAGCACCTGCTCCAGGGTGAGCGCGTGCTGAAGGTGAAAGGTTTCCTGGTTGTGCCGCCTGAGCAGGGCCAGGGCCTGTGTTCTGTCCATCTCATCCTCCATGGTGTCATTGGCCCCACCTTAGCACCGGGCAGCGGCAGGGTCAACGCCGTCCATGCACATTTTCTGGTTTGCTCTTGGTGCCTGCTGCGGCAGGCGCTTGACAAGGGCATGCGCCAGAGGCTATATGATGAAGCGGTCAATGATAGGAAGCGTGAAGGTGCGAAATGGACGGGAACGGGTTTCTGACAGTGCTGGAAGGCGTGGTGGTGCAGGGCAAGCAGGTGGGGCGCGCGCTGGGGATTCCCACCGCCAACATCCCTTACCATCCCGGGCAAATGGCCCTGGAGGACGGCATCTATGTGGCCGAGCTGGTGCTGCTTGACCAGGGCAACCGCGTGGTGGAGGGGGTGCTCAACCAGGGGTACCACCCCACTGTGCCCGGCGGTCTGCCCGCGGTGGAAATCCACCTGTTTGATTTTGATGAGGACATTTACAACCAGCGGGTGCTGGTGCGCTACCTGCACTACATCCGGCCGGAGCTCACCTTTGACACCAAGGAGCAGATGATGGTGGCCATCAGGGAGGACATCCGCCTGGCGCGGGCCTGGTTTGCTGCCCGTCAGAGCAGGCGCTGAGCCAGCCGGAACATCCGCGCCAGCTGTTCCGCCTTCTCCAGCCCCCCGGTGCTGATCAACCGCACATTGCCTGCCGGCCCTTGCGGGGCCAGCAGGTTTTCTTCTTTCAGGCGCCTGATCAGCTGGCGGGTGACGCCGTCGTTGCTGTCCACCATCGGGGTGCCCTGGGGCAGGTGGCGGGTGATGGCCTCGCGCAGGAACAGGTAATGGGTGCAGCCCAGCACCACCGCCGCCAGCGGGGTGCCCTGGAAGGGCAGGAACAGGTTTTGCAGGTAGCTGTCCAGCGCCGAGCCGCTGAACTCCTCCCGCTCCACAAAATCCATCAGCCCCGGGCAGGGCAGGGAAATTGCCCGGTGGCCGTACTGGTCGTACAGCTGCTGGTACTTCTGGCTTTTCAGGGTCAGCGGGGTGGCCATCACCAGGATGGCGCCGCCCTGGCTGGTGTTGGCCGCCAGTTTCAGCGCCGGTTCCAGCCCAATGATGGGGAAGCTGTATTGCTCCCGCAGGGGCTGGACAGCCACGCCGGTGGCCGTGTTGCAGGCGATGACCAGGGCCTTGATGCCCAGCTTGACCAGCTCCGCCACCGCGCGCTGGCTGAGCGCCAGCACCTCGCTGTCGCTTTTGGTACCATAAGGGGCGTTGGCGCTGTCGCCCAAATAAATGAAGGATTCATAAGGCAGCTGTTGCTTGGCGCTGGCCAGCACGCTCAGCCCGCCCAATCCGCTGTCAAAAAAACCAATGGCCTGACCGCTGTGCATAGGCACCTCCTGCGACTGATTATAGCACAGCCGGGGCACTGTGGGCTGCCCGGCCCGCCGGTGTGTTACAATGTCGTCATCAACAGCCAGGAGGACGTATGCGCGTTGTGATGCCCGGTTTCAACCTGTCCCTGACCGCCAGGAGCGGGCAGTGCTTCCGCTTTGTCCAGCTTCAGGACGGCGCATATCACCTGGTGGCCCATGGTCATCAACTGTACCTGCACGACCTGGGCGGTGGCAGCTTTGACCTGTCCTGTGACCAGCAGACCTTTGACAGGCTGTGGCATGACTACTTTGATTTGGGGCGGAACTATGACGCGCTTGAGGCGCTGGGTACAGGGGAGGACCCCTACCTGGCCAGCGCGCTGCGCTATGCCCGGGGAATGCGCATCCTGCGCCAGGAGCCTTTTGAAACCTTGATGGCCTTCATCATCTCCCAGCGCAAGAGCATCCCGGCTATCACCCGGTGCGTGTCGCAGCTGGCCCTGCGTTTCGGGGAACAAATTGCCCCGGGGGTGCACGCCTTTCCCACCCCGGGGGCGCTGGCGCGGGCCAGCGATGAGGACCTGGCCGCTTGCGGGCTGGGCTACCGGGTGCCCTTCATCAGCCAGAGCGCGAGGCTGGTGCATGAGGGCCGGATTGACCTGGGCGCGCTGGCCGATTTGCCCGATGCCCAGCTTGCGGCCAGCCTGATGACGCTGCCCGGCGTGGGGGTCAAGGTGGCCTCCTGCGTGATGCTGTTCGCTTACCAGCGCATGGACGCTTTTCCTGTGGACGTGTGGATAGACCGGGTGCTGCGCCAGCACTACCCCACGGGCTTCCCTTTTGAGCGCTACAAGGGCGTGGCCGGCATCCTGCAGCAATACCTGTTTTGCTACGCCCGCCATCAGGCAGGCCGGGCGGCGGGGGGCTGAACTTGTCAGCAGGCTGGCACACCGGTATAATTGGACATTGACCGGTGGATGAAGGAGGTGGGGTGCCAATGAGCGGGCTGACCGCATTCAAGGGCCAGCGGGTGCACCTGGTGGGCATCGGCGGGGCCAGCATGTCCGGCCTGGCGCAGATGCTGCGGGCGGATGGCTTTGCGGTATCCGGCAGCGATTCAGCTGACAGCGCCACCCTGGCCCTGCTGCGGGATCTGGGGGTTGACGCGCGCGCCGGGCATCACCCTGAGATGGTGCCTGGCGCCGGGCTGCTGGTGTATTCAGCCGCCATCGCCACGGATGACCCGGAGCGCCAGGCGGCGACGCGCCTGCACATCCCCCAGATGGAGCGCGCCGTGCTGCTGGGCTTGCTGATGGCGGGCTACGACCGGCAGGTCTGCGTGTGCGGCACTCATGGAAAGACCACCACCACCGCCATGATTGCCCAGGTTCTCAGCGACCTGGGCGCGGACCCCGCCGTCCACCTGGGCGGCAGCCTGGACGCAATAGGCGGCAGCGTCCGTCAGGGCAGCAGCGGCCTGTTTGTGGCTGAAGCCTGCGAGTTTAACCGCAGCTTCCTGCACATGCCGGTCAGCTTCGCCGTGCTGCTCAACATCGAGGAGGACCACCTGGACTGCTATGGCGACATGGACCAGGTGGAGGCGGCCTACCTTCAGTTTCTGGAGAAACTGCCGGAAGATGGTGTGGTGCTGGCGCTGGGCAGCGATGAGCGGGTGCTGCGCGTGCTGGGCCAGCTGAAGCCCCGTGCACGCAGCCTGCTGCTATATGGCGAGCAGCCGGGATCAGACTATCAGGCCAGCGGGCTCAGTTTCGATCAGCGTGGCATGGCCACCTTTAATGTGGTGCACCGGAACCGTGTCCTGTGCCAGGCGCGCCTCAGCGTGCCCGGCCGCTTCAACGCCCTGCACGCGTTGGCGGCGCTGGCGGTGGCCCACCACCTGGGGCTGGACATGGACAGCGCAGCGGAGGCGCTGGCCGGCTTTACCGGGGCACACCGGCGCTTTGAGCACACCGGCCAGGTCCGGGGGATGGACTTATACCACGACTACGGACACAACCCGGCGGAGATGCGCGCCGCGGTGGACATGGCTGTCCTGCAAGGCCGCCGCGTCATCGCGGTGATGCAGCCGCACACATACAGCCGGGTCAAAACCCTGTTTGAGGACTACCTCACCTGCACCCGGAAGGCGGACATCACCTTGGTCACGGACATTTTTGCCGCCAGGGAGGTGGACCCCGGCGACATCAACAGCCAGATGCTGGTGGCGGGCATGCGCGAACATGGCGTACATGCCATCCACACGCCGGATTTTGACCGCACCGAGGCCTGGCTGCTGGAACATGGACGCCCGGGTGACCTGGTGCTCACCATGGGCTGCGGCAACATCAACCTGCTCAACGACCAAATGCAGCGGAACGCGGCGCTGCTTGACCACAGCACATAAGGACGGAGGCAACATGGCCAGGCAATCGCTTGCACACATCAGGAATTTCTGCATCATCGCCCACATTGACCACGGCAAGAGCACGCTGGCGGACCGCATTTTGGAGCACACCGGTGCCTTTGAGCTGCGCCAGATGACGGACCAGGTGCTGGACAGCATGGAGCTGGAGCGCGAGCGCGGCATCACCATCAAGTCCAAGGCGGTCAACATGACCTACAAGGCAAGGGACGGGCAGACCTATGTGCTCAACCTGATTGACACCCCCGGCCATGTGGACTTCACCTACGAGGTGTCCCGCGCGCTGGCGGCCTGCGAGGGCGCGCTGCTGGTGGTGGACGCGACCCAGGGGGTGGAGGCCCAGACCCTGGCCAATGTGTACCTGGCGCTGGAGCACGACCTGGAGATCATCCCGGTCATCAACAAGATTGACCTGCCCAGCGCCCAGCCGGAGGAAGCCAAGAAAGAGATTGAGGACCTGATTGGCCTGTCGGCGGATGTCGCGCCCCTGGTATCAGCCAAGATGGGCACCGGCATCGAAGAGGTGCTGGAGGCCATCATCGCCCGCGTCCCGCCGCCCCAGGGCGACCCGGAGGCACCCCTGCAGGCGCTGGTGTTTGACGCGGTGTATGACAACTACAAGGGCGCCATCTGCTATGTGCGGGTGATGAACGGCCAGCTCAAGCCCGGCATGCGCATGCGCATGATGCAGACCGGGGCTGAGTTTGACGTGGTGGAGGTGGGCCGGCTCACGCCCCGCTTTGAGCCCGCGGACAGCCTGGTGGCCGGCCAGGTGGGCTACGTCAGCGCCTCCATCAAGGAGGTGCGGGACACCCGGGTGGGCGACACCATCACCAATGCCGACCGGCCGGCGGCGGCCGCGCTGCCGGGCTACAAGCAGGCGGTGCCCATGGTGTTCTGCGGCATCTACCCGGCTGACGGAGCCGACTACCCGGCGCTGCGCGACGCGCTGGAAAAGCTGCGCATGAACGACGCCTCCCTCACCTTTGAACCGGAGACCAGCTCCGCCCTGGGCTACGGCTTTCGCTGCGGCTTTCTGGGCCTGCTGCACATGGAGATCATCCAGGAGCGCCTGGAGCGGGAGTTTGACCTGGGATTGATTACCACCGTGCCCAATGTCATCTACAACATCGTCAAGACCGACGGGGAAGCGCTGGAGATTGACAACCCCAGCAACCTGCCCGACCCCGCCCAGATCGACCACATGCGCGAGCCCTATGTGTTGGCCACCATCTTCACCCCCCAGGAGTTTGTAGGCACCCTGATGGAGCTGTGCCGGGACAAGCGTGGCGTGTTCCGGGACATGCAGTATGAGGGCAGCCGCGTCAAGCTGACCTATGACATGCCCCTCAACGAGGTGATCTACGATTTCTTTGACCAGCTCAAAAGCCGCAGCCGCGGCTACGCCTCGCTGGATTATGAGGTCACCGGCTACCAGGACAGCGAGCTGGTCAAGCTGGACTTCCTGCTCAACGGCGAGGTCTGTGACGCCTTCACGATGATTGTGCACAAGGACAAGGCCTACAGCCGCGCCCGCAACATCGCCGAGCGCCTGAAGGAGGTCATCCCGCGCCAACAGTTTGAGATTCCCATCCAGGGCGCCATTGGCAGCAAGGTCATCGCCCGGGAGACGGTCAAGGCGGTTCGCAAGGACGTGTTGGCCAAGTGCTATGGCGGCGACATCTCCCGCAAGAAAAAGTTGCTGGAGAAACAGAAGGAAGGCAAGAAGCGCATGCGCAAGTTTGGCAGCGTGGAGCTGCCCAGCGAGGCCTTCATCGCCGTGCTCAAGATGGGGGATGAATAGGCCTGGGCGCCTCCCCGCCAAGTCAAGGATAGAGACAAGAGATGAAATGCCCTGCATGCGGTCACTGGAACCGCGCGAGCTTCCCCCAGTGCTTCAAGTGTGGCCACCCCTTGGCCAGGCTGGGGCAGCCTGCGCCCACCCCGGCTGAGGCGCTCAAGCAGACCGCGCCTGTTCCTGAGGAAGGCCCAACCCATATCCAGGTGGATGACTTTGGCAACGAATCCGTCCGGGATGACAAGCTGGACCGCCTGGCCCAGGAGATGCTGAGCCTGCACGAGCGCAAGCGCCGGGGCGAGGCCAAGCAGCGCCAGCTGCGCTCCCTGGGGGCCGAGCGGGGGTTTGCGCCCTCGGGCACCCAGGTGTCCGCCTCCGCGCGGCGCAACCGCTTTTTCGCGGATCCCGGCACCTTCCGCCGCAGCCAGGAGGCGCTGGAGCGTGAAGCCTCCCCGGTTGACTATGACGGCTTTGTGGACCAGCCTTCCTACTACGCCCTGGCCGGGGACGATATCCACTTCAACCCCCGCGCGGTGGGCAGCCTGCAGATGCCGCTGCCCAAACGCAAGCGCAGGCGCTTGTTTGGCTGGCGGCGGGTGCTGCCCTTCCTGGCCATCGCCCTGCTGGTGGGGGTGGGCCTGTTCTCCCTGTACCAGTTTGTGCTCAAGCCCTGGCTGGTTCAGCGCCAGGAGGCGGCCATCACGCCCCAGCCGGTCATCACCGCCTCCATCCTGGATGAGATGGCGGCCCATACCATCTCCATCCCCGCCCCCGAGGGCGCGCAGATCTACATCAAGGAGCTGCGCAAGAGTTACATCGTCACCGGCGGCTACGCCACCTTCCAGGTGGCAGACTACATCTGGTATGAGCTGATGGAAGAGGTCACCGAGCCCAGCATGGAGGTGGAATTGACCCCGTATATCCGCACCAGCTCCGGCGAGCAGCGCCAGATGGACAGCGTGCGCTACACCATTGACATCCCGCTCTCGCCCATCACCATGCTCAACCCGGACGTGACCCGGCTGGAGGTCAGCACGCCGGTGTACAACATCCGCTTCCATGTGATGCAAAACAGCCGTGTGCTGATCAACGGCGAGGACTATTCCTCCTTTGTCAACACCCAAAGCGGCTTTATCACCTACAACGCCGATGTGCAGCCTGTGGGTGACAACATCATCAACATCTCCGTGCGCAGCCAGTACTACCGGGAGAACACCGTCAGCATCAACATCTACCGCGCGGTGCAGGACATCCCGCTGGACCTGGCAAGCACCCTGGATGATGAAAGCTCCAATGACAGCATGACCATCCACGCCACCACCCGCGCCGGGGCCACCATCACGGTGCTCAGCCCCCACAAGAACCTGGATGTCAGCCAGCTGGGCAGCACCGGTGTGTTCAGCTTTGAGGCGGTCTTCCCCAAGATTGGCTACAACACAGTGGAAATCCGCGCCGACTTCCCGGACAAGAACCCCACCACCGTCAAGTACGATGTGTACTACCTGCCCAGCCCGGACATCTACACCCGAAAAGCCTGGGCGCTGGACAGCTGGGGTTATCCGGACCTGCTGGCCAACCTCACCACCCGCATCAACAACACCCAGATCTACACCTTCACAGGCCCTGTGAAGGAGATTGTCAGCAACAAGCCCCAGCTGGTGCTCTTTGACGCGGCTGACGGCAGCGGCAGCGAGCGGCTGGTCATGGTGGAGAACCAAACCAAGACCCAGTGGGAGCTGGGCCAGCGATACCGCCTGTACGCGGATGCTTTTGGTATCTACGGCAACATTCCCAGGCTGATCGCGCGCTATACCTACAAGCCCAAGGCACCCTGAGGCCGAGGTGGACGGCTGCGAGGACTGCCTGAACAACCTTGCCTATCCAGCGCCATGCGCTTGTAATCTCTCCTGCTTAGTGCTATCATTCACCTGTTGATTTTATGTAGGGGGTTTTCCTGATGACCACGCTTCAAGTTGTGTTTACTTCCTTGCTGCTGCTGGCCTCCCTGGCCCTGATTGTGTCCGTGCTGCTCCAGAAAGGGGACGCCGACGGCATTGGCGCCCTGACCGGTGGCGGCAGCGGCGCCAGCAGCTTCTTTGGCAAGAACAAGACCAGGACCCTCGAAGGCAGGCTGGCCACCCTCACCAAGGGCAGCGCCATTGCCTTTGTCGTGCTGGGCCTGGTGTTGATTTTTATCTGAGCCATGCCACGTTCTGACAGCTGACGCTGCGCACAGCGCCGGCTGTTTTTCTTTGGAAGGATCAACGCTTGATAGTCTTTGAACTGGCCCGGGTGGCCAAGTCCTTTGGCACGGATGAAGTGCTGCGGGACGTCAGCTTCACCCTGAAATCAGGCGAGCGGATCGGCCTGGTTGGGGTCAATGGCAGCGGGAAAACCACCCTGCTGCGCATTTTGTGCGGGGAACTGCAAGCCGACGAGGGCCAGGTCAGCTTTGCCCGCGGCATCCGCGTCGGGTACCTGACACAGATCTATCAGCCCGCGTCGGGCGCCAGCGTCCTGCAGGAAGCCCAGGAGGCGTTGCGGGGCCTGAGCGCCATGGAACAGAAGCTGCGGGCCCTTGAACGGCAGATGGGGGAGCAGCTCTCTGAAGAGGAACTGCAGCCCGTTTTGAGCGAATATGCCAGGCTGATGGAGCTGTTTGAGCGTGAAGGGGGCTACGAGGCCAGCTCCCAGGTGCTGGGCGTGTTGGGCGGCCTGGGCTTTGGCCAGGAGCGCCACCAGCAGGAGGCCGCGACCTTGTCCGGCGGGGAGCTGACCCGCCTGAACCTGGCCCGCCTGCTGCTGCAAAAGCCGGATTTGCTGCTTCTGGATGAGCCCACCAACCACCTGGACATGACCACCATGGCCTGGCTGGAGAGCTACCTGATGGAATATCCCGGCAGCGTGATGCTGGTTTCCCATGACCGCTATTTCCTCAACGCTGTGTGCACCGGCATGGCGGAACTGCTGTTTGGCACCCTGGAAACCTACCATGGAAACTACACCAGCTACCTGAAGCAGCGGGCGGAGCGCCACGCGGCAAGGGACAAAGCCTGGCAGCTACAGCAAAAGGAGATCATGCGCCAGCGGGCCATCATCGCGCGCTTCCGCAGCTTCAACCGGGAGAAGTCCATCCGCGCGGCGGAGAGCCGTGAAAAGGCGCTGGCGCGCATGGAGCTGGTGGAGCGGCCGGAGGAAGAGAAGCAGATCATGTTCCGCTTTGAGACCAAGCGGCTGCTGGGCGACATCGCCCTGGAGGCGGAAGGCCTGCGCAAGGCCTTTGGTGAGCGGGTGCTGTTTGATGGCCTTGACCTGAAGCTGCGCGGCGGGGACCGTGTTGCCCTGATTGGCCCCAACGGCATTGGCAAGACCACCCTGCTGCGCTGCCTGATGGGCAGGGAACCGCTGGACGCAGGGGAGCTGCGCTATGGGCCCAAGGCCCAGGTTGGCTATTTTGACCAGCGCCAGCAGGACCTGGACCTCAACAAGGACGTGCTGAACGAGGTCTGGGATGCCTTCCCTGCCCTGAACCAGAGCCAGGTGCGCGGCGCGCTGGGGCTTTTCCTGTTTTCGGCGGATGATGTGTTTGTGCCGCTGCGCCTGTTGTCCGGTGGTGAGCGCAGCCGCGTCAGCCTGACCAAGCTGATGCTGCGCAGGGACAATTTTCTGTTGCTGGATGAGCCCACCAACCACCTGGACGCGGACAGCCGAGAGGCGCTGGAACAGGCACTGGACGGCTATGAGGGCACCATCCTGGCAGTATCCCACGACCGTTACTTCATCAACCGCTTTGCCAACCGCGTGCTGGTCATGGGCCCGGAGGGCCTCACCGCCTATGAGGGCAACTATGACGACTACCAGGCCCAGCTGCGCCGCTTGGAGGAAGGGACGGACGACCAGGCGCCGGAGCGCACCCGCACCCAGATCGCGCGGGAGCGCAGGGCTGAGCGGGAGCAGGCGGCCCAGATTGAAGCCTTACGGCAGGCCCTGGAACAGGCGGAGCTGGCGGTGCAGCAGGCCGAGCACCAGCTGGCCCAGGGCCTCAGCCAGCTGGAGGACCCCGCCATTTACGCCGACCCGGAAAAGGCCAGCCTCCAGGCTGCCCGCAACCGCCAGCTGCAGGCCAGGGTCGAGCGGCAGTACGAGCGCTGGGAACAGGCGGATCGGCACCTGGAAGACGCCTTGGCGCGCTTGGAGCAAGGTGAGTAAGCACCCTCAGCGCCGGGCCGTTCTGTTTAAATCTTGTTTTCACCAGCCGTCGCTTGACAAATTGCCGCGGCAGGGGGTATGATGCCCACAGTTTGACAGGAGGGAGGGATCAGAATGCGTTCTATGGCGATGCGAATGTCCATGATGTGCGTGATGCTTGATCCCGTACTTCTTGGTTTGCGCTGATTGAGGCTTTTCCGCCGTTCAATGCCCGCTTGCCGAAGTGCGAAGCGGGTTTTTCGTATGAAAGGGGACAACAGTGTCTAGCAAGGTGCTGATTGAGGTCAGGGGGCTGTCCAAGATTTTCGCGGACGCGGAGAACCGCGTGACCGCCCTCAACGACATCAGCCTGCAGGTGCAGGAGGGGCAGATTTACGGCATCGTCGGCATGTCCGGCGCCGGCAAGTCCACCCTGATCCGCTGCATCAACCGCCTGGACACCCCCAATGAGGGGCAGATCATCTACCGCGGCCAGGACATCCTGGCCATGAACCGGCAGGAGCTGCTGGGCGCCCGGCGCAAGATGGGGATGATTTTCCAACAGTTCAACCTCTTCATGCAGCGCACCGTGGCGCAGAATATCCGCTACCCGCTGGAGATTACCGGCGTGAGCCGCAAGGCGGCGGACCAGCGCGTGGCGCAGCTGCTGGACATCGTGGGCCTGCAGGACAAGGCGCGAGCCTACCCGGCCCAGCTGTCCGGCGGCCAGCGCCAGCGGGTGGGCATTGCCAGGGCCCTGGCCAACGAGCCGGACCTGCTGCTGTGCGATGAGGCCACCAGCGCCCTGGACCCGATGACCACCCAATCCATCCTGGACCTGCTGCAGGACATCAACCGCCGCCTTGGCATCACCATCCTGCTGATCACCCACGAGATGGCGGTCATCCGGCAGATTTGCCACCGGGTGGCCATCCTGGACGGGGGCCGGGTGGTGGAGGAGGGCGACGTGGACAGCGTGTTCCGCAACACCCGCTCAGAGGCGGGTAAGCGGCTGTTTGGCGTGCTGCCCCAGCAGGCCTCCGAGGACCCGGACACCCCCTCCCTGCGCATCGTTTTTGACGGCGCGGCGGCCGAAAAGCCCGTCATCAGCAAGCTTTCGCAGCAAACCGGTGTGTTTGTCAACATCCTTTCTGCCAACATGAACCATCTGCAAGGCAAGACCTACGGGCAGATGATCATTGAAAAACCGCGGGACCCCGCGGAGAACGCCGCTGTCATCGCCTACCTGGAAGGCCAGGGGCTGACAGTGAGGGAGGTGAATACACCATGAGCTGGGCACAACTATGGCCGCTGATCCTGGAAGGCACATGGGACACACTGTACATGACCATCCCCGCCACCATACTGTCCTACCTCATCGGGATGCCCCTGGGCCTGCTGCTGGTCATCACCGCGAGCGATGGCATCCGGCCAAAGCCCGCCTTCCATTCAGCCCTGGGGGTGGTGATCAACTTCCTGCGCTCCATTCCCTTCATCATCCTGCTGGCCATGCTGTTTCCGGTCACCAGGCTGGTGATGGGCCGGGCCATCGGCACCACCGCCATCATCTTCCCGCTGATCATCAGCGCCTTTCCCTACGTTGCCAGGATGGTGGAAGGGTCCATCCTCGAGGTGGACCGCGGGGTGATTGAGGCGGCCCAGTCCCTGGGCTCCACGGACTGGCAGCTGATTGCCAAGGTGATGATCCCGGAGGCCCTGCCCTCCCTGCTCAACGGCGCCGCCATCGTCACGGTCACCATCCTGGGGTACACCGCCATGGCCAGCGCCGCCGGGGGTGGCGGGCTGGGCGCCATCGCCATCACCAAGGGGCTTAACCTGCGCAAGATGGATGTGATGTATGCCGCGGCCATCGCCCTGGTCATCCTGGTCCAGGTTATCACCATCGCCGGCAACAGGCTCACCAAGAAAATCGACCATCGTAAGCGCTGATCGCGCAAATTGAAAGGAGCACCCCATGAAAAAACTGTTCATCCTGGTTCTGGTCGCCGCCTTGCTGCTCACCTCCCTGACCGCCCTCGCCGAAAACCGCAAGGTTGTCATTGGCGCCACCCCCAGCCCGCACGTGCTGGTGCTGGAGCAGGTCGTTGACGACCTGAAGGCCCTGGGTTTTGACCTGGAAATCCTCACCTTCACCGAGTACCCCCTGCCCAACCCCGCCACCGCCGCGGGCGAGCTGGATGCCAACTACTTCCAGCACCTGCCCTACCTCAACGCCTACAACGGCAGCGTGCCCGAGGCGGAGCAGCTGGTGGCCGCCATCCCGGTCCATTACGAGCCCTATGGCCTGTACGCCGGGCAGAAGGACAGCCTGGACGCGCTGGAGGACGGTGACAGCATCGCCGTTACCAACGACCCCTCCAACGAAACCCGTGCCCTGCTTTTGCTGCAGGATGCCGGCCTGATCACCCTGCCGGAGGATGTCACCCAAGACAGCCAGCTCACGGCCCTGGACATCGTGGACAACCCCAAGAACCTGCAGATTGTGGAGCTCAACGCCGAGCTGATTCCCGCCTCCCTGGGTGACGTGGCCTTTGCCGTCATCAATGGCAACTTCGCCATCGGCGCGGGGCTCAGCCCCGCCAGGGACGCCCTTTTCCTGGAACCCACGGACGGCGAGGCCGGCAAGACCTATACCAACTATGTGGTGGTGCGTGCGGAGGATGCCGAGGCTGACTTTGTTGAGGCCCTGCGCAGCGTTCTGTACACTGCCAAGGTGCGCGACTACATCCTGAACAACCCGGATTTCGCTGGTGGCGTCATCCCCACCTTTGAAGTGGCCGAGTAATCCGCCCGCTGACACGAAGCCCGGAGGGGGAGCGCCCCCTCCGGGCCTTTTCATGCCCGTGATTGACAAGGCCGCCGGCCGTTCCTATAATGCTGACAGGACGCTGAAGGGAAGGTGCGGCCGGCGCGTTCGCAGAGAGGGGGGCCCAGGCTGCAAGCCACCCAACACAGCCCGCCGCGTGACACCCCGGAGTCCCCTGTGAGAACAGGCGTTTTCCGCGTTAAGGAGCTTGAGTGGCACTTCGGTGCAAGCAGGGTGGCAACGCGATGAATCGTCCCGCGCAGACAGCGTGGGCGCGTTTTTTTAGGAGGAAGGATGGACATTCAAAACCCCAAGGGAACCCGGGACATGCTCCCAGGGGAGAGCCAGCTGTGGCAGTGGATTGAGCAGACCATGCGCGAAGAGGCCGCCCTGGCCGGGTACCAGGAGGTGCGCACCCCGGTGTTTGAGCACACCGAACTTTTTGAGCGCGGCGTGGGGGACACCACCGACATCGTGCAAAAGGAAATGTACACCTTCCTGGACAAGGGCGGGCGCTCCATCACCCTGAAGCCGGAGGGCACCGCGGGCGCTGTGCGCGCGCTGGTGCAGCACAAGCTGTACGCTGAGCCGCTGCCGGTGAAGATGTACTACCTGAACAACCCCATATTTCGCTATGAGAACCCCCAGCACGGGCGCCTGCGCGAGCACCATCAGTTTGGCATGGAATGCTTTGGGGTGAAGGGCCCCACCGCGGATGCCGAGGTCATCCTGACGGTGCTGCGCATCCTGCAGCGCCTGGGCATGCGGGATTTGTCCGTCAAGATCAATTCCATTGGCTGCCCGGCGTGCCGCCCCGGGTACCACACCGCGCTGCGCGCCCACCTGCAGTCGCATTACGAGGGCCTGTGCGCCCAGTGCAAGGACCGCTTTGAGCGCAACCCCCTGCGCGTGCTGGACTGCAAGCAGCAGGGCTGCCAGGCCATCGTGGCGGGCGCGCCCAGCATCCTGGAGTATCTGTGCGGGGAATGCCAGCAGCACTTTGATGGCCTGCAGGCGCTGCTGCGGGCCCGGGGCATTGGCTACAAGGTGGACCCGGGCATCGTGCGCGGGCTGGATTATTACACCAAGACCGTATTTGAGGTAGTCATGCAAAGCCCCCGCGGCGAGCTGGCCCTGTGTGGCGGCGGGCGCTATGACGGCCTGGTGGAAGAGGTTGGCGGGCCGTCGCTGCCCGGGGTAGGCTTTGGCATTGGCACGGAGCGCATCATCCTGGAGCTGAACAACCAGGGCATCGCGCCGCCCCAGGCGCCTGTGACCCAGGTCTATGTCGCAAGCCTCGGGGAGGAGGGGCGGCAGCCCGCCTTTCAGCTGTGCATGGACCTGCGCGCCCTGGGCGTGCGGGCGGATTGGGACCACATGGACAGAAGCCTCAAGGCCCAGTTCCGCTTCGCGGACAAGCAGGGTGTCAGCATCATCGCCATTTTAGGCGGGGATGAACTGCAGCGGGGCAGCGTGCAGGTCAAACGCATGGCGGATGGCCAGCAGGCAGAGCACCCCCTTGAGGGGGTAGCTGCCACCATCGCCGCGATGCTGAAGTAAGAACAGGACAATCAGAGTTTTGGAGGGACATATGGCACAACTGTTGGGCGACTGGAAACGCGACCGCCGCTGCGCGGAGCTGGGGCTTGAGGATGTGGGCCAGGCTTTTACCCTGATGGGCTGGGTGGACCGGGTGCGCAACATGGGCGGGCTGCTCTTTGTGTGGCTGCGCGACCGCAGCGGCATCATTCAGCTGGTGTGTGACGAGCGCCACCTGGACCAGGCCACCTACCAGCAGGCTGAGCGCCTGCGGCAGGAATATGTGCTGGCGGTGCGCGGCACGGTGACCAGGCGCGAAGCGGGGGCTGTCAACGACAAGCTCAGGACCGGCGCCATCGAGTTGCAGGTCAAAGAGCTGAAGCTCCTCAACGAGGCGGCCACCCCGCCCATCTACACCGATGACGGCGTGGAGGAAAACGAGGCTGTGCGGCTCAAGTACCGCTATTTGGACCTGCGCCGCCCCAGCATGCAGCGCATGCTGCAGCTGCGCTCCAAGACGGTGAACGCCATCCGCGGCCACATGATTGCCGAGGGCTTTGTGGAGGTGGAAACCCCCATCATGACCAAGTCCACCCCCGAAGGCGCGCGGGATTTCCTGGTGCCCAGCCGCCTGCACCCGGGCAAGTTCTACGCCCTGCCCCAAAGCCCGCAGATTTACAAGCAGCTGCTGATGCTTTCAGGCCTGGACCGCTATTTTCAGTTTGCCAAGTGCTTCCGGGACGAGGACAGCCGGGCTGACCGCCAGCCGGAGTTCACCCAGCTGGACCTGGAGATGAGCTTTGTGAACCCTGCGGACGTGCAGGCTGTGGTGGAGGGGGCGTTCGCCGCGGTCTTTGACCAGGTCAAAGGCCGTCCGCTGCCCCTGCCCCTGCCCAGGATGACCTGGCAGGAAGCCATGGACAGCTATGGCAGCGACAAGCCGGACCTGCGCTTTGACATGAAGATCTCCCAGCTGAGCGACTGGGCGCAGGGCTGCGGCTTCTCCATCTTTGAACGCGCGGTGGACAGCGGCGGCATCGTCTGCGCCCTCAAGGCGCCTGGCGCCGCGGCCGCACTGTCACGCAAGGAAATGGACGCCCTGGGCGAATACGTGAAAACATACCATGTGAAGGGCCTGGCCTGGCTGGCCCTCAACCAGGACGGCAGCCAGCGGTCCAGCTTCGCCAAGTTCATCACGGATGACAAGATGGGGCAGTTGCTGCAGCGTATGGACGTCCAGCCGGGCGACGCCCTCTTTATGATTGCCGACAAAAAGCCCACCGCGCTGGTGGCCATGGGGCAATTGCGCGTAAAACTGGGCTATCAGCTGGGCCTGGTGGACGAGGGCCGGGATGAGCTGCTCTGGGTGACCGAGTTCCCCCTGCTTGAGTGGAATGAGGAGGCGCAGCGCTTTACCGCGGCCCACCATCCCTTCACCAGCCCCATGGAGGAGGACTTCCACCTGATGGAAGAGCACCCTGAACAGGTGCGCGCTAAAGCCTACGACCTGGTGTACAACGGGGTGGAGATGGGTTCGGGCTCCATCCGCATCCACTCCTCTGACCTGCAGGAGCGCATGTTCCGCTTGCTGGGCTTTACCCATGAGGAGGCCTGGGAGCGCTTCGGCTTCCTGCTGGAAGCCTTCAAGTACGGCACCCCGCCCCATGGCGGCTTTGCCTTTGGCATTGACCGGCTGATGATGCTGCTGATTGGCACTGACAGCCTGCGGGATGTGATTGCCTTCCCCAAGGTGCAAAACGCCTCCTGCCTGATGATGGAGACGCCTTCCACCGTCAGCGAGGAGCAGCTGCGCCAGCTGCACCTCAAGCTCCTGTAAGGCATTTCCCCTGAAAGGCCATGTGCCCGAGGGTTTTCGCCATTTGAACCTTCTGTGAACGATGACCGCAGTTTGCGCGCTTTGACCGTTGGTGAGCCCGCAAACCCCCGCGGGCGCGTTTCCCCCAACCTGATGCCGCCCCGCGCTGTGCGCAACCACCCGGGAGGGCCATTCTGGTTGTAAACATGCCCTGTTTTTGTTATACTTGGCGTGAATCCTCAAGGAGGTGTCAACATGGCCCAGAAGAAAGACAATCTGCCTGTCAATACCGAGGCGGTCATCCCTGGCGGCGGCACGATTACCTACGCGAATGAAGTCATCGCCATCATCTCAGGCATCGCCGCCAGCGAAATCGAAGGCATCGCGGGCATGGTCACAGCCGGCGGCCTGGGGGAGATCATCAGCAAAAACCGCAACATCACCCGCGGCGTCAAGGTGGAGGTGGGCACGGAGGAGGTGTCCGTGGACCTGTACACCATCATCGAATATGGCCAGCCCATACAGAAGGTGGCCTCCGAGGTGCAGGAAAACGTACGAAAATCCATCGAGTCCATGACCGGCCTCCGTGTGGTGCGGGTGGACATCCATGTGCAGGGCGTCAGCTTTGAAAAGGACAAGCAGGAGGCGCAGAGCCGCCTGGAGGCTGCCAACATCCAGCACATCGCCGCGACTGGCCAGGACAAGAAGCCCAGGAAGGCGGCCAAGCAGCCGGAAGCCAAGCCGGATGAGCCGGATGCCAGGGAAAATGGGCAGCCGGCAGCGGATGTGCCAGCCGACAAGGCGGCGTCCCCCCAGGCGGAGGCGGAGGCCGCAGCCGAAGAGGCCGCGCCTGCTGAACAGCCGCCCGCGGAAGAACCCGCCAAGGCCAAAACCCGTCAGCGCAAGCCGGCCACCCCGCCAAAGCGCGGCGGCAAGGCCTGAGCCCATCCCATGCGCTTGAAGCTTGCCCACCGCCTGATCCTGTACATCGGCTCCCTGCTGATGGTGTTCTTTGGTGTGGCGGTCTTTTTTTTCAGCCTGCGCTTTAACCAGCTGATGATCCGGGAGGAGGGCGTGCCCTTTTTCAGCCTGGCGCGCCTGGGCCTGCTGACCGGCGCCGCGCTGACCATTGCCTTTGGCGTGTTTTGCGTGACCCTGCCCCACCGCATGAAGCAGGGCAGGACCGAGTTTGTCACCCAGAAAACCCAGTCGGGAGAGCTGAAAATCAGCGTGCAGGCGATTGAATCCATCGTTCACAAAAGCCTGTCCGAGCATGAGGAGATCAAGCTGCGCCAGCTGAAGGTCACCAACACCCGCGCGGGCATTGAGGTGGATGTCAAGGCCGCCCTGGCCGGCAACATCAACATCCCCCTGGCGGTCAACGCCATTCAGAAGTATATCCGCCACAGCCTGTCCACCACCCTGAGCATCGATGCCAGGGAGGTGCGCGTGATTGTCGTCAGCGCGGACATCCAGGCCAAGGACTCGCCCTACCTGATTCCCAAAACAGCGCTGGACATGCCGAAAAAGGAAGCGAAGGCTGAGGCCACGCGACCAGATCAACATCAATAAGAAAGGGAACATATGGAAAAGTTGAACGATCGCGTGAAGAACGCCTTCAAACCGGGAACCCCCTCAGCCAAGCTGTCCTTTGGCCTGCTGTTCTTTTTCCTCGCGCTGCTGATTGTGGTGTTTGGCTTCTGGAAGGCGCTGTTTGTGCTGGCGGTCACCCTGATGGGCGTGTTCATCGGCTCAGCGGAAACGCTGGGCAAGGCCACCGCCAAGCTGATTGACAAGATCTACCCCGAGAAGAACCGCAAGGTGGTCTACACCCAGGAGGACCTGGAGAAGGTCCGCAAGGCGGCCGAAGCCAACCGGGAAGCCCAGCAGAAGGCTGAGGAAGCAAAGGAACAGGAGTAGCATGTCACTTCACGCGGCCCGCAGGCTGGCTCTGCAGATGATTTTTGCCCGGATGTTCGGGGCGGAGGACAGCACCAGCGTGCTGGAGGAACTGGAGGACTACCCAAGCCTGGAGGCCGCGGGCGATTTTGTGACCGCGGCCCTGGACGCCACCCGCCTGCACGAGGCGGAGTACAACCAGATTATTCAGCAATACAGCCCCAGCCGGGCGCTGGAGCGCATCCCGGTGCTGGACCGCGCCATCCTGCACCTGTCCTTCCACGAGCTTTCAAGCAAGGAGGCGCCTGCCTCCGTGGTCATCAACGAAGCGGTGGAGCTGGCCAAGCGCTACGGGGATGAGTCCGACGGTCGCTTCATCAACGGCGTGCTGGGCAACTATGTGCGCGCGCAGGTGTCCCAGGGCCATGAATAGGCGCGCGGGCCAGTTGGCGCGCTGTGCTGCCTGATTTTTAACGGCCTGTTCAACATGGCCGTTTCATTGTGCCAGGGGGTACACTATCACCAGGGATTCCATCATCACCACAAAGGAGAACGAGCATGGCGATTATTTTAAGCGGCAAGGAACTGTCTGAAAAGCTGACCCAGGAGCAAAAGCAGCGCGTGGTGGAGCTGGCGCGGGAGGGCATTCACCCGGGCCTGGCCGTGGTGCTGGTGGGCGAGGACTCCGCCAGCCAGATTTATGTGCGCAACAAGGGCAAGGCCTGTGAAACCATCGGCATTCATTCAGAGACCATCCGCCTGGACGGCAACTGCACCCAGCAGGAGCTGGAGGACACCATCAACCGGCTGAACCAGGATGACAAAATCAGCGGCATTCTGGTGCAGCTGCCCCTGCCCCGCCACCTGGATGAGGAGAAGGCGCTGGCCTGCGTGCTGCCGGAAAAGGATGTGGATGGCTTCCACCTGATCAACGCCGGCAAGCTGTTCACCGGGCAGGAGGGCGTCATCGCCTGCACGCCCAAGGGCGTGCTGTACATGCTCAAGCACGCGGGGATTGACCTGAAGGGCAAGGAGGCGGTCATCATCGGCCGTTCCAACATCGTGGGCAAGCCCGCGGCCATGCTGCTGCTGCAGGAGCACTGCACCGTCACCATCTGCCACTCCCGCACCAAGAACCTGGCCGAGCACACCCGCCGGGCCGACATCCTGGTGGCTGCCATCGGCAGGGCCAATTTTGTCACCGCCGACATGGTCAAGCCCGGCGCGGTGGTGATTGATGTGGGCATCAACCGGGTGGATGGCAAGGTGGTGGGGGATGTGGACTATGAGGCGGTGGAGAAGGTGGCCGGCTACATCACCCCGGTGCCCGGCGGCGTCGGCAAGATGACCATCAGCATGCTGATGGAGAACACCCTGGAAGCCGCATGCGCCCAGGCACGCTAAGCGTCAGCGAGCTCAACGAGTATGTGCGCCGCTCGCTTGCGGGCGACCCCATGCTGCAGGGCATCGCCATCATCGGGGAAATCAGCAACTTCAAACGGCACACCTCCGGGCACCTGTACTTCACCTTAAGGGACGAGGCCAGCCGCATCAGCTGCGTCATGTTCCGCCAGCACGCCCAGCTGCTGCGCTTTCAGCCGCAGGACGGCATGCGGGTGCAGCTTAGCGGGGCCGTCGGTCTGTACATGGCGACAGGCAGCTACCAGTTCTATGGGGAAGCCATGATGGCTGAGGGCGCGGGCGCCCTGTACGAGTTGTTTGTAAAAACGCGGGAGCGCCTGCAGAAGGAGGGCCTGTTTGACGCCAGCCTGAAACGGCCCCTGCCCCTGCTGCCCAAGGGGCTTGGGATTGTCACCTCAGGTGGCGGCGCGGTGTTGCATGATATCCTGACGGTGGCCAGGCGGCGCTTTCCCGCACTGCCGCTCTTTCTGCGCGCGGCCCAGGTGCAAGGCAGCGGCGCCGCGGCCGACTTGACGCGCGCCCTGGCGGAAATTGCCGCCCTGGACCAGGTGGAAGTCATCATCATCGGCCGCGGGGGCGGCTCCATGGAGGACCTCTGGGCCTTCAACGAGGAGGAGCTGGTGCGTGCCGTGGTCGCCTGCAAGAAGCCGGTCATCTCCGCTGTGGGGCATGAAACCGACATCACCCTGACCGATTTCGCGGCCGATGTCCGTGCCCCCACGCCGTCCGCCGCGGCTGAACTGGCCGTGCCTGAGCGGGCGGAGCTGATCGCGCGGGTGGAGCGCCTGACCGCCCAGCTGCATGCCCAGGCAACCCTGGGTTTGGAGCAGGCCGGCGCGCGGCTGCAGGCCATGGAAGCCTGCTTGCAGCAGCACAGCCCGGTCAACCAGGTGCGCCTGTTTGCCCAGCGCCTGGCCGCGTTGGCCGGGCGGATGCACGTGGGCGCCGCGGCCGGCTTGCAGGCACTGTCCTCCCACGCCCGCTTGACCCTGGAACGCTTTGAGCTGTCTGGCCCGCGGCAAACCCTGCGCCGGGGCTATGTCATCGCGCTGCACGCGGGCCGTCCGGTGCAGCGGGTGGCCGAGGTGCAAGAGCGCATGACCCTGCAGTTTCAGGACGGCAAGGCCCACGTGAAGACCCTTGATGTGGAAAAGGAGCAAGCGCAATGAAGCAGGAAAACGAACCGCTTCGTTTTGAGGACAGGCTGGAGCAGCTGGAGCAGCTGACGGTAAAAATGGAGGAAGGCAAGCTGAGCCTTGAGGAGCTGCTCAAGGTGTACGAACAGGGCATTGCGCTGTCCACTGGCCTCAAACGGGATTTGGATGCCGCCCAGGCCACGCTCACCCAGCTGAAGGACGGGCAGCTCAAGCCGATTGAGGACAGTTGATGGATGATCATCAGCGGTACCAGCGCTACCAGCGCCTGGTGGAAGGCTGGCTGGAGCACGCCTTGCCGCTGCCTGACAGCCCCTGGCCGGCGCACGGGATGCCTGGGAAACTGGTGGAAGCGATGCGCTACAGCGTGCTGGGCGGCGGCAAGCGTCTGCGGCCTGTGCTGCTGCTGGCAGCCCATGAGTCCTGCGGCGGCCAGCCGGAGGATGCCCTGCCCTTTGCCGGGGCGGTGGAGCTGATCCACACCTACTCCCTGGTGCATGATGATTTGCCCGCCATGGACGATGACGATTTGCGCCGCGGCCGCCCCACCAGCCACAAGGTGTTTGGGGAGGCCATGGCCATTTTGGCGGGGGATGCCCTGCTCACATTGGCCTTTGAGTGGATGGCGGACAGCCCCCTGCCTGGCGCGCGGCGCGCGCTGGCTGAAATAGCCCGCCGCGCGGGCCCCACCGGCATGATCGCGGGCCAGGTGGGGGACATGCTGGCAACAGGCAGGGCTGCGGGGCCTGACATGGTGCGCTACATTCACACCCGGAAAACGGCGGACCTCATCACCGCGGCCATTCTGGCCGGCCTGCTGCTGGGCGGGGCGGAGCAGCCCGCGCTGGACACCGCGGCATCCTATGGCCTGCAGCTGGGCCTGGCCTTCCAGATGACCGACGACCTGCTGGACCTGGCGGGCGACCCGGACAAGCTGGGCAAAAATGTGCACCGTGACGGCCAGCTGGGCAAGCTGACCTGGCCCAGGGCGGTGGGGGTCAGCCAGGCCAGGCAGGATGTTCTTGTGGCCGTGGAACAGGCCGCGGCCCTGGCGGATGTCTTTCAGCAAAACGCCAGGTTTTTCAAGTCGCTTGCCTTATCAATCCCAAAGCGAGTAAAATGATGGGGTATCAAGATTTTGGGAGGTAGCCTTGCAGGCACTGATTGAACATGGCATTTTGCTCTGCGCGATGACCGCCTGGCTGATCGCGCAGGTGTTTAAAACCATCATTGACTGGCGCATCAACCGCAAGCTTAACCTGCGCAGGCTGTACAGCAACGGCGGCATGCCCAGCGCACACACCGCGGTGGTGGTGGCGCTGACGGTCATGATTGCCTTTCGCGAGGGGCTGGCCTCCACCGCCTTTGCCATTTCCTTCGCGCTGACGGGCATTGTCATCAATGATGCGGTGGGCGTGCGCTACCACACCGGCAAACAGAGCAAGGTCATCAACAAGATCCTGCACCGCATGCTGGTGGAGGGGGAGCCCCTCACGGATGAAACCTTGCAGGAACTGGTTGGCCACACGCCCACCGAGGCCTTCTTTGGCGCCTTGATTGGGCTGGTGGTGCCGCTATTTTTCAGATAGGAGGAAGCAGGATGCTGGATCATTTCAGGGAAGAGGTTGTCACCCGCAAAAACAAGACGATGGAGAACATCATGATGGCGCTGGCCAATATCAGCATGGTGGTGTCCGGGCTGCTGGCCATGTTCATGCTGCAGACTGTGCTGATGCTGATCTCTTCCCAGGGCCTTGGCGGGGGCATGCTGATTTATGTGCTGCTTACCCTGCTGCTGATTGCCGCGGCCGTGCTGCTCTTCCTGTTCAGGGACCGCATCAGGACGGAGTATGAGTACACCTTCACCAACGGCACCATGGATTTTGCCCAGGTGTTCAACAACCGCAAGCGCAAGGCGTTGGGCACGATGAACATCCGCAACGTGGAGGCCTGTGGCCTGGTCAGCTCCGGTTCTTTCCACCGCTACCTGAACACCCCTGGGGTGGTGCGGCTCAACTGGTTCCTGAACCGCGACGCCGAGCTGTTCTATTTTTACTTTGTGAAAGACAGCAAGAAGTCCCTGATGGTGATTGAGCCCAGCCAGGAAATGGTGGATCTGATCAAGAAATTTGTGGGGCAGGGCAAATTCCAAACCAATTGAGCAACCTGATTTATCTGGATAACGCAGCCACCACGCAGCCAGCGCCGGAGGCGGTGGCTGCCATGACAATGGCGCTGACGCGGCAGTATTTCAACCCCTCGGCGCTGTATGCCGCGGGCTATGAAGCGCGCAAAGCCATGGAGGCCTTCCGCGCTAGCCTGGCAAGCCGCCTGGGCGCCCGCCAGGTGGTGTTCACCTCTGGGGGGACGGAGGCCAACAACCTGGCCATCCGGGGGCTGCTGCAAAATGCCCGCAAACCGGGCCGCGTGCTGTTGAGCGCAGTGGAGCACCCCAGCGTTGCCCAGGCCTGCCATAGCCTGCGTGCGCGGCATGAGGTGCTGCCGCTGCCCGTTGACGCGCAAGGCCTGTTGGACCTGGACGCCGCCAGCCGGCTGATGACAAGCGATACGCTGCTGATTTGCTTGATGCAGGTCAACAACGAGGTGGGCGCCATCCAGCCGGTTGAGGCCCTGGTTCGCCTGCGCGATCAGCTGTGCCCGGATGCCCTGCTGCATGTGGACGGCGTGCAGGGCTTTTTGCGCCTGCCGCTGCTTCTGGGGGGCGGGATCGATTCCTGCACCCTGTCCGCCCACAAGGTGCACGGCCCCAAGGGTGTGGGTGCCCTGGCGCTGGGCGCCCGCGCGCGGCTTCAGCCGCAGATCCTGGGCGGCCAGCAGGAGGAGGGGCTGCGCGCGGGCACGGAGAACACAGCCGGTATTGCAGGCTTTGAAGCCGCGGTCAAGGCCTGGCCGTCCGCGCGCCAGACCAGGCAGATGAAGGTCCGCCTGTATGAAGGGCTGCTCAGGCGTTTGCCCGACCTGGTGCTCAATGGCCCGGAGCCCCAGGGGGACCAGGCCGTGGAGCACATCCTGAACCTGTCCTTCCCCCCCTTGCAGGGGCAGACCCTCATGCACGCGTTGGAAGCGCGGGGCGTGCTGGTCAGCCAGGGCTCTGCCTGCGCGGCGCGTTCACGCAAGCCAAGCCTTACCTTGCAGGGTATGGGGGTTGCCCGCAAACGGCAGGACAGCGCGCTGCGCTTCAGCCTCAGCCACCAGACCACCAAGGAGGACATCGATACGGCCGTCCAGGCCTGTGCCGAGGCCTACACGGAACTGAAACCCTACACCAGAAGATAGGATAGACGGATGGAACAACTGTTGCTGGTCAAATATGCCGAAGTGCACCTGAAAGGCCAGAACCGGCCTTATTTTCAGCGCTTGCTGCTGCGCAACATCAGGGCGGCCGCCGCGCCTTTTGGCGCCACGGCCCGGCTGCATGACAGCCGCATTTTTGTGAGCGGCTACGACGATGAAGCGGCCTGCATCCAGGGCATCCAGAAGGTGTTTGGCGTGCACGCGGTCAGCCCGGCGATCGCGATGGACAAGGAAGATTTTGGCGCCATTTGCGCGCAGGCTGCCCGGATGATGGATGGCCTGTCCGGCAGCTTCAAGGTGCTGGCTAGGCGCGCGGACAAGCGCTATCCATTGGACTCACCGCTGATCGCGGCCCAGGCGGGGGGCTTTATCCTGCAGCAGCATCCGCAGCTGCGGGTGGATGTCAAAACCCCGGAGCATGAGCTGCAGATTGAAATCCGTGACCAGGCCTTGCTGTATGTGCGCAGCTATCCGGGCGCCGGCGGGCTGCCCAGCGGCAGCAGCGGGCGGGCCATGCTGCTTCTCTCCGGCGGCATCGACAGCCCCGTGGCCGGCTACCGTGTCGCCCGGCGGGGGGTCGCGCTCAGCGCGGTCTACTTCCATTCCTTTCCCTACACCGGGGAGCAGGTCAAGGACAAGGTCATCACCCTGGCGCGTGTCCTGGCTGGCTTTTGCGGGGAGGTCCGCCTGCACGTGGTGCCCTTTACCGAAATCCAGCAGGCCATTCACCAGCGCTGCCCGGAGGATTTCACCACCCTGATCATGCGCCGCTGCATGATGCGCATCGCCCAAAGGCTGGCCACGCGGGACAAGGCGCTGGCGCTGATCACCGGGGAGAGCATCGGCCAGGTGGCCAGCCAGACCCTGCAGGCCCTGGCCTGCACCGACGCGGTGGTGGACAGCCCGGTGTTCCGCCCGCTCATTGGCACGGACAAGCTGGAAATCATCCGCGAGGCCCAGGCCATTGGCAGCTATGAGACCTCCATCCTGCCCTATGAGGATTGCTGCACCGTGTTCACCCCGCGCCACCCGGTCACCCACCCCAGCCTGCGTCAGGCGCAGCGCGCCGAACAGCCGCTGCTGGAGGAGGGACAGCTGGACGCCATGCTGGACCGCGCGGTGACACAGGCTGAGCTGCTGAAAATCACACCATAACCCCAGCTTGGGGCTGTATCCGTTTTCCGGGCAGCTGTCAAGGACCAACGCTTGACATTTTTCCGGCGCGGTGTATAATGCGCTTTGTGTATCGCTTTGGAGGTGGACCATGGGCAAGAACCGGCTGAACAAGAAGGTGGGCTATGGCATGCTGGCCGCTTTTTACGCGCCCTTGCTCACGGACCGCCAGCAGGCGCTGCTGGAGCTTTACTGCGATGAGGACCTGTCCCTGTCTGAAATCGCGGGGCAGCTGTCCATCTCCCGCCAGGCGGTGAGCGACAACCTCAACCGCGCTTATGAGCGGCTGGATGAGCTGGAAAGCCATCTGCAGCTGTTTCAAAGCTTCATCCGCACGCGCGAGCAGGTGCAGGCCTGCCGGGACCTGCTGCGCCGGGTGAAAGCCAGCCCGGACACACAGCAATACCTGGAACAAGCCCTCGCCACGCTGGGCGAAGGGGAAGTGGGGGAGGGCGGTAAAGATGGCATTTGACAGCCTGTCTGACAAACTCCAACGCGCCTTCAAAAAGCTGACCGGAAAAGGCAAGCTCAACGAGGCCAACATCAAGGAGGCCATGCGCGAGGTGCGCATGGCGCTGCTGGAGGCCGATGTCAACTACCTGGTGGTCAAGGACTTTATCAAGGCGGTCACCGACCGCGCCGTGGGGGCGGAGATTCTGGCCTCCCTCAACGCCGGCCAGCAGGTCATCAAGATTGTCAATGAGGAGCTGACCCGGCTGATGGGCGGCGCCAACGCACGGCTCACCTGGTCCTCCTCCGTGCCCACCATTTACCTGCTCTGCGGCCTGCAGGGCGCGGGCAAGACCACCATGGCCGGCAAGCTGGCCGCCTACCTGAAGAAGACCGACAAAAAACCGCTGCTGGCTGCCTGCGACATCTACCGCCCCGCTGCCATCAAGCAGCTGCAGGTGGTGGGGGAGAAGGCGGGCGTGCAGGTGTTTGAGAAGGGCACCCAGGACCCGGTGCTCACCTCCCAGCAGGCGGTGGAGCACGCGCGCTACTACGGCAATGACGTGCTCATCATCGACACCGCCGGGCGGCTCCACATTGATGAGGAGCTGATGGACGAACTGGCCCGCATCAAGGCGGCCGTGCGCCCGCAGGAGATTTTGCTCACGGTGGACGCCATGACCGGCCAGGACGCGGTCAACGTGGCGCAGACCTTCAACGAGAAGCTGGGCATTGACGGCATCATCATCACCAAACTGGACAGCGATACCCGCGGCGGTGCCGCCCTGTCCACCCGCGCGGTCACCGGCAAGCCGATCAAGTTTGCCGGCACGGGCGAAAAGCTGAGTGATTTTGAGCCCTTCCACCCGGACCGCATGGCCTCACGCATCCTGGGCATGGGCGATGTGCTCACCCTGATTGAAAAGGCCAGTGAATCCTTTGACCTGCAGGAGGCCGAAAAGGCCGCGCGCAAGCAGCCGCAGGAGCTGAGCCTGGACGACTTCCTGGAACAGATGCAGCAGCTGAAAAAAATGGGCCCGCTGCAAAATGTGCTGGGCATGCTGCCGGGCGTTGGCAACAAGCTGAAAAACGTGGAAGTGGATGATGACGCCATGAAAAAGCCCGAGGCCATCATCCGCAGCATGACCAAGCGGGAGCGCCGCAACCCGGACATCCTCAACGCCAGCCGCCGCCGGCGCATCGCCGCGGGGGCCGGGGTGACGGTGGCCGATGTGAACCAGTTGATGCGCCAGTTTGACCAGATGCGCAAGATGCTCAAGCAGATGATGGGCAACAAGCGTGGCCTGGCGCGCGGCATGCGGGGCATGCCATTCATGTAGCGGATGTCAGCACCCACTGATTTCCATAGATACCAATTTTGAGGAGGAACCCCATGGCAGTCAAGATCCGTTTGAAAAGGATGGGCATGAAAAAGCATCCCTTCTACCGCGTTGTCGTCACAGACGAGCGCAACCCCAGGGACGGCAGCTTCATTGAGGAAATCGGCACCTACGACCCGATGAAGAACCCGGCTGAAATCAAAATCGACAATGAGAAGGCGGTCGCCTGGATGAAAAACGGCGCCCAGCCCTCGGACACCGTGCGCATCCTGCTGAAAAAGACCGGCGCGATTGAAGGCTGAGGCAGGCATGAGAGAGCTGGTATTGTTCCTGGCGCGCTCGCTGGTGGACCAGCCCGATGAGGTGCAGGTCACCCAGACAGAAGGGCCGGAGGCCATCATCCTTGAGCTGAACGTGGCCCCGGACGACATGGGCAAGGTGATTGGCAGGCAGGGCCGCATCGCCAAGGCCATCCGCAGCCTGGTCAAGGCGGCGACGGAAAAGGGCGGCAAGCCCGTGTTCGTGGAAATCCAATGAACCCCAGGCAACTGGAGGATTACCTGTCCATCGGGCAGGTCCTCCGGCCGCAGGGGCTCAAAGGCCAGGTGAAAATCCGACCGGACACAGACGACCCCGGTCGTTTTTCTGCCCTTGACGCGGTCTACATCCAGGACAAAGCCGGCGGCTTCGTCCCGCTTGCCATCAGCGCGGTCAGCCAGCGCGGCGGCTTTGTCTACCTGAACCTGGGGGAGGACAACACGGTGGAGGCCGCCCAGCTGCGCCGCGGCCTGATGCTGTATGTGCCGCGGGAACTGGCGGTCCCCCTGGGCGAACATGAGAACTTCATCACCGATTTGATTGGCTGCCGGATGGTGGACACCGAAGGTGCCCTGATTGGCACAGTGGTGGATGTGCTGCAGCCTGGCGCCAACGATGTCTACGTGGTTCAAACACCGCAGGGCAGCCTGCTGGTGCCGGCGCTGCTGCAGGTCGTGCTCGAGGTGGACGTGGCCAGCAAGCATATGCTGGTGGACGCGCAGCGGCTCTGGGAGGTCAGCCTTGTTCAGGATTGACGTCCTCACCATCTTCCCCGAGATGTTCAGCGCCCTGGAGGCCAGCATGGTGGGGCGGGCGCGGCAGGCCGGCCTGCTGGACGTGCGCGTGAGTGACATCCGCGCCTATTCCGCTGCCAAGCACAAGAACACAGATGACTACCCCTTTGGCGGCGGGGCGGGCATGCTGATGACCGCCCAGCCCATCGCGGACGCCATCAAGGCGCTGGCCCCCGCGCCCTACAAGGGCCTGCGCGTGCTGATGAGCCCCCGTGGCCAGCTGCTGACCCAGCAGCTGGTGCAGAAGCTGAGCCAGGCGGAGTCCCTGCTGATTGTCTGCGGGCGTTACGAGGGGGTCGATGAGCGCGTCAGCCAGCGCTACATTGACCTGGAGCTGTCCATCGGCGACTATGTGCTCACCGGCGGCGAACTGCCCGCCATGGTGCTCATTGACGCGGTGGCGCGGCTGCGTGAGGGTGTGCTGGGCCAGGGGCAAAGCGCCCTGGAGGAAAGCTTCACGGATGACCACCTGCTGGAATACCCCCAGTACACCCGCCCCCGGGTGTTTGAGGGCCTGGAGGTGCCCGAGGTGCTGCTGGGCGGCAACCACGCGCAGATTGACCTGTGGCGACGCCGCCAGCGCTTGCTGGTGACCGCCCAGCGCCGGCCGGACCTGCTGCCGCAGGCGCGGCTGACGGATGAGGAGCGCGCCTGGCTGCGTGAGCAGGGCTTTTAGCCGCCTCCCCGCCGGTGTACAGGATTGGCCGCCCGCCGGGCGGTTCTTTTGCGCGGATAAGCGCAGCCAGCAGCGGGTATGATAGGGATGGAGCGCACATCAGGAGGAACACATCGTGACCGTCAGGGAAATGCTGGAGCAGGCTGAGCTGGTCAACTTGTCTGAATTCGCCGCCAAGAGCGTCCACACCAGGGGCCGGGCGCGCCCGATTTCACCCGACACCACCCGCACCGAGTTCCAAAGAGACCGTGACCGCGTCATCCACTCCAAAGGCTTTCGCCGGCTGCAGTTCAAGACCCAGGTCTTCCTGGCGCCGGAGGGCGATCACTACCGCACCCGGCTCACCCACACGCTGGAGGTGGCCCAGGTTGCGCGCACCATCGCCCGCGGGCTGCGCCTGAATGAGGACCTGACGGAGGCCATCGCCCTGGCGCACGACCTGGGGCACACCCCCTTTGGCCACATCGGTGAACGCACCCTCAACGAGTTGAACCCCGGCGGCTTCAAGCATTACCACCAAAGCCTGCGCATGGTGGACAAGCTGGAGGGCGGCCAGGGCCTCAACCTCACCTGGGAGGTCAGAAACGGTATTGGCAACCATTCCGGCAGCCTGCAGGCAGCCAGCCTGGAGGGCAGGGTGGTCGCCAGGTCCGACCGCATCGCCTACATCAACCACGACATCGATGACGCCATGCGCGCGGGCCTGCTCAGTGCCGACCAGTTGCCCCAGGACGCCATCGCCGTGCTGGGCCAGACCCATGGCGAGCGCATTGACACCATGATCACCGACATCATCAGGAACAGCCAGGGGCGCAACGAAATCCTCTCCAGCCCCCGGGTGCAAGAGGCCACCGACAGCATGCGCGCCTTCCTGTTTGAACATGTGTACCAGGATTCCTGGCGAAGCGAGGAGGAGCAGAAATGCGATTTCATCCTCAAGCGCCTGTTTGAGTATTTTTCGGACGCGCCTGAGCGCATGCCGGCGGAGTTTCTGGCCATCGCCCGGGAGGAGGGGGTGCCCCGCGCGGTCACCGACTTTATCGCGTCCATGACCGACCGCTATGCCATCCGGCTGTTCCGTCAGCTGTTCATGCCCGAGGCCTTCGCGATCTTATAATTCTTCAGAAAGGCGGTGCTGTGCTGTGGCCCCCCGTTTTCCAAGCAGCTGGGTCGACCAGGTCTACGCGGCGGCCAGCATCGTTGAACTGGCCCAGGGCTACCTGCCCCTGCAGCAGCGCGGCCGCCGGCACTGGGGCTTGTGCCCTTTCCACAACGAAAAAACCGCCTCCTTCTCCGTCAACCCCGAGCTCAACCTCTATTACTGCTTTGGCTGCAAGGCCAGCGGCAACGTCGTGCAGTTTGCGATGGAGATGGAGAAGCTCAGCTACCCTGAGGCGCTGCTGTACCTGGCGCAGCGCTTCAACGTGCCGCCCCCGCCGGTGCTGGAGGAGGACCCGCTGGAGGAACAGCGCCGCAGCCAGCGGGAGCGGCTGCTGGAGGCCACACGGGAAGCGGCCCTGTTCTACCATGAGCAGCTCTGGCTGCCTGAAAACAGCGACGCGCTTGATTACCTGCATGGGCGGGGCCTGGATGACGCCACCATCCGCCGCTTTGGCCTGGGCGCCAGCCCCGATGACTGGGACCGCCTGCTCAGCCACCTGAGCGGCAAGGGCTATTCCCTGGAGGAGCTGCAGCTGGCCTCCCTGATTACCCTCAGGGAAAGCAGCCGGTATGACACCTTCCGGCACCGGGTGATGTTCCCCATCATCAACCGCTATGGGCAGCCCATTGGCTTTGGCGCCCGCGCCCTGGGGGACGCCCAGCCCAAGTACCTCAACTCCGCTGAAAGCGCGATCTTCAACAAGCGCTACCATGTGTATGGCATCAACCTGCTGCGCAGGCAGCGAAACCTGGAGCAGCTCATCCTGGTGGAGGGCTACCTGGATGTCATCAGCCTGTCCCAGGCGGGCATCAGAAACGCCGTGGCAACCCTGGGCACCGCGCTGACCCGCGAGCAGGTGCGGCTGATCAAGAACTATGCGCCCGAAATCTGGATTGCCTACGACGGGGATGAAGCCGGGCAGACCGCCGCCCTGCGCGCGCTGGACGTGCTGAGGGCGGAGATGGTGCCTGCCCGTGTGCTGCGCTTTCCGGAGGGACAGGACCCGGATGACCTGGTGCGCCAGGCCGGCGCTGAAGGGTTCAGGGCGCTGCGCCCCCTGCCGGACATCGCCTTTCGCCTGCACCGGCTGGAGGGCGAGCATGACCTGAACCAGGACGAGGAAAAGCGGCGCTTCGCCGTGGCGGCCTGCCAACTGCTGCATCTTGTCAGCGAGCCGGTTGAAGTGGACCACTATCTGGGTAGAATCTCTTTGAAAACGGGGATTGCCAAGGATGTGCTGGCCCAGCAGGCGCGCAAGGGCAGGCAGGGCCAGGATCTGACGGCACAGGCCCCGTCTTCTGCAAAAGCGCGGGCGGAGGACTTTACGCAGCGCAACCAGTCCGAGTTCACCCTGGCCGCCTTGCTGGCGAGCGGAAAGCTGCCAAAAGACCTGGTAACTGTGGAAGATTTTGAGGACAGCCACATCCGGAGCATCGCACAAGCCCTGCTGCTGGGCCGCAGCCCGGTCAGCATCATGGAGGATGCGGCGGATGCCAGCCTGCGCGCCCTGGCAGGGGAGCTGTTCAACCGACTGCCAGACCTGGACGAGGAGGGATCCCTGGCCGCCGCGGAGGATTGCCTGCGGCAGATTCGCGTATCCAGGCTGGGCCGGCGCATCGAGGAGCTTCGCGCCGAGTTGAAGGCCCAGAACGCAGAGGAGCAGGTCATCACCCTACAGCTCATCGCGCAGCTGCGCGAGGAGCTCAACAAACAATCCAGTTTCCAGGTTCACTAGAAAGGAAGTGCCTCATTGGACGCCAAACTGAATGCCACCCAACAGGCAAAGCTCGCGGAATTTTATGAAACGGCCAAATCAAAGGGAACCATCAGCTCAGACGAGATGGTAAACACCCTGTCCTCCCTGGACATCGAGCCGGAGCAGTTTGAGTTGGTGCTGGATACTTTGGAAGGCATGGGCGTGCAAGTCACCAAGGAAGGTGAACTGGAGCCTGAAACCGCCAAGGAAGAGGCGGAGGAGGAGATTGACCTGTCCATCCCCGAGGCAGTCAACATTGATGACCCGGTGCGCATGTACCTCAAGGAAATCGGCAAGGTGCCCCTGCTCACGGCGGAGGAGGAGGTCACCCTGGCCAAGCGCATGGAGGCGGGGGATGAGTCCGCCAAGCACGAGCTGGCCGAGGCCAACCTGCGCCTGGTGGTGTCCATCGCCAAGCGCTATGTGGGCCGGGGCATGCTTTTCCTGGACCTCATCCAGGAGGGCAACCTGGGGCTGATCAAGGCGGTGGAGAAATTTGATTTCCGCAAGGGGTTCAAGTTTTCCACCTATGCCACCTGGTGGATCCGCCAGGCCATCACCCGCGCCATCGCCGACCAGGCGCGCACCATCCGCATCCCGGTGCATATGGTGGAAACCATCAACAAGCTGATCCGCATCTCCCGCCAGCTGCTGCAGGAGCTGGGCCGCGAACCCACGCCGGAGGAGATCGCCAAAGCCATGGGCATTACCGAGGCCAAGGTGCGAGAGATCATCAAGATTGCCCAGGAACCGGTGTCTCTTGAAACCCCCATTGGCGAGGAGGAGGACAGCCACCTGGGCGACTTCATCCAGGATGAGGATGCGCCTGCCCCGGCGGACGCCGCCTCCAACGCCCTCATGAAGGAACTGCTGTGGGACGTGCTGGATTCCCTCACACCGCGGGAGGCCAAGGTGCTCCGGCTGCGCTTTGGGCTGGATGACGGCAACCCGCGCACCCTGGAGGAAGTGGGCAAGGAGTTCATGGTTACCCGGGAGCGCATCCGCCAGATAGAGGCCAAGGCCCTGCGCAAGCTGCGCCACCCCAGCCGCAGCAAAAAGCTGAAGGATTTCCTGGATTGAGCCCGGCGGCCCCCTCGGGCCTGTTTCATTTGGATGCCCGCCTGGCCAGCATCGCCCGGGAGGTGCCCGCCTGCTCCCTGGCCGCGGACATCGGCGCGGACCATGGCAAGCTGGCCTGCTGGCTGATGCTCAGCGGCCGGGTTGAGCGCATGATTGTGAGCGACCTGAGCCCCGTATCCCGCGACAAGGCGCGGGATTTGTTTGTCCGCCATGGGTTGATGGACCGCGTGTCCCTGTCTGCCGCTGACGGTCTGCTGGCGCTCAGGGAGCCGGCAGGGGCCATCATCATCGCGGGTATGGGCGGCGGCCTGGTGGCGCGGATTTTGCGCCAGCCGGTGGACCTGGGCGGGTCGCGGCTGATCCTCAGCGCCCACACCGAACTGCCCCTGGTGCGCGATGCCCTGCAGGACCGAGGCTATGCCATCGTTCATGAGAAGCTGGTGCGGGCCGCCGCCCGCTACTACCGGGTGATCACAGCCCAGGAGGGCCGGCAGCGCCTTGCGCCCAGGGAGCGGCTGCTGGGTGTCCGCCTGCGGGCGGAAATGGGCGCAAGCCTGGCAGAGTATTACCGCTGGCAGCTGCGGGTGGCTGCCAGTTGGCGCGGGGAACGTGGTCATACCTACCGAAGCTACCTACAGGAGGCACTCCATGAAGCAACAGCCCTTGACCGTCCAGGCTGTCCATGATTGGCTGGACGGCATTGCCCCCTTTGACACGCAGGAGGAGTTTGACAACTCCGGCCTGCAGGTGGGGCTGCTCAGCCAGCAGGTGACAGGCATCCTGCTCTGCCTGGATGTGACGGAAGAGGTGGTGCAGGAGGCCGCACAGCTTGGCGCCAACCTGATCATCGCCCACCACCCGCTGCTGTTTGTGCCCCAGCGGGACCTGAACCTGGCGCGCCACACCCCGCAGGTGCTGGCCGCGCTGTTGCGCAGGGACATCGCCCTGCTGGCCGCGCACACCAACCTGGACAAATCCGCGCAGTATTCCGCCAGCCTGGCGGTCTGCCATCTCCTGGGCTTGCGCGACATCCGCCGCGCCGGGGATTACCTTTTTCTGGGGGAGCTGGAGCGGCCCCTGGAAGGGGAGGGATTGCGGCTGCTCATCAGCCAGGCCCTGGCGGTGCCCGCGCGGCTGTATGGCGGGAGCGGGCAGCGCGTCAGCACCCTGGCGGTGGCTGGCGGCGCCTACAGCGAGGGCTTTCAGGAGGCCATTGGTGCCGGTGCCCAGGCCCTGCTTACCGGCGAGGTGCGCCACCACCACGCGGTGGAGGCGGCCCAGACCGGGATGCTGTTGGTTGATGGCGGCCATTTCGCGACAGAGCAGCCGATGCTTGAGCCCCTGGCGCTTGGTTTACAAAGCATGGCCAATGGGTTACAATGTTCTGTGCGGGTTCATGTCAGCCGTGTGCAGCCATACCGGCTACAATGACCCGCGGGGAGGTAAGAAATGACGCAACTGGACTTGCTTTGGGCGTATCAGGCCGCTGATACCGAAGCGGACGCCATGGCGCATGCCATCCGGCAATCCCCCAAACGTCAGAAACTGCTCAAGCTGCGCGACTACATCCGCGAGCAGCAGGAGAGCTTAAAAACAGTAGAGAATGAAGTCATGGCCATGTCCGACAGGATGGAGGTGCTCAAGGACGCCATTTCCCTGGCAGATGACCAGCTCAAGGCGCTGCAAAAGCGCATCCAGGACGAACCGCCCACCAGCAGCCAGGAGATTGCCGCCTACATCGCGGAGGCTGACCAGCTGGCCACCACCCTGAGCGACTACGACCAGGAGGTGCGCCGGGTGCGCAAAAGCGCCACCGACCGGGACCGCCGCCAGCGGGACATCAAGCTGCGCGCCATCAAATCCAAGGAAGAGTTTGACCAGCTCCGGGTGGAATACGACCAGGAATACAAGGAAAAATCCGAGATCCTGGACCGGCTGCGCGCCGCGGCGGAGGAAAAGAAAAAGGGCATTGAGCCTGAGTACCTGGCCCGTTACACCTCCATCAAGCAGCACAGCACCCCCCCCATGGCCAAGCTGGTCAACGGGCAGTGCGGGGGCTGCAACATGGGGTTCCCCTCTTCCGTGCTGGCAGCCATCCGCGCCGGCAAACAGGTGGAGTGCGAGACCTGTGGCCGGCTGATCATCGGGTAAGCGCAATCCTGCCCATGTCGCTTCTCCCCGCGGGGAGCTGGATGCGGCAAGGCAGAGCAACAGACCCAACAAGGCATTTGGTTGAGGCAGATCAATGGTCGCGTGCCCCAAAGGCATGAGGAAAGTCCGAGCACCACAGGGCAGGGTGCCAGCTAACGGCTGGTGGAGGCGACTCCAAGGCGAGTGCAACAGAGAGATACCGCCGCGCAAGCGGTAAGGGTGGAAAGGTGCGGTAAGAGCGCACCGGCGGCCTGGCGACTGGCCCGTCATGTAAACCCCACCTGGTGCAAGATAAGCGGAAGCGCATGAAACGGCCCGTTTCGCTTCCCAACATCGCTCAAGCAGCCTGGCGACCGGTTGCGTAGATAGATGACCATTCAAGACAGAACTCGGCTTACAGTCTGCGCTCAACAAATGATACAAGGCACCGCGCCAGAACCTGGCGCGGTGCCGTATTTTGTGCCGGTTGATGGCTTGTTCCATGCCAGGGGAAGGCTCACGCTGCCTAACGGCTCTTGACCCTACTTGCGCATGTTCCGTTTGAAGGCCATGCGCCGGCGCCATTGGTTCACCGTTTGGCTGATCATGGTGACCAGGTCTCCGCCAAAGAACAGGATGAGGTTGAGCAGGCTGAGCAAAATGGCCACCCGGGTGGGCCAGCCGCCTATGATGAAGAGGTAGAGGTGGTAGACGGCGTTGAACAGCGCCAGCCACTTCACCCTGATGGGCAGCACGAAGAAGAGCAGCAGCTGAAAATCCGGGTATTGGATGGCAAAGGCGAAGAACATGGACAGGTAGAGGAACTGGTTCACGCCAAAGCCGGTGATGAACCCCGCAGCAATGGCCCCCAGCGCGCCAATGAGGTAATAGAGCAGGAAGCGGCGCGCGCCCCAGCGCGCCTCCAGCGCGGTGCCGATAAAATAATAGAAATACAGCATCAGGGCTGCCTGCAGCAGGCCCTCCAGGGCGGGCGGAACCAGCAGGAAGGTCAGCACCCGCCAGACCTGGCCCCGCAGCACCAGGTCGCGCTGGAACATCATCTGGGCAATCAGCGGGTATTGCGGCACAAAAAACTGCAGCAGGAAAACGCCCGCCATGGCAAACACAATGTAACGGAAGAAGGGCTGGATGCGCAGGCCTGCCAGTTTCCTCTCCAGGTTGTTCATCAATCGCATGACAGTTTCCTTTCCGGTCTCATACGCGGATCATAGCCGCCCCGCGCCGCGCGCGTCAAGCGTGGACAGGGGGGGACTCAGGCCTGCTGGTCCATCAAGGGGCCATTCAGGGTGAGGCAGAAGGGGTGGCCGGCCGGGTCCAGCATCACCTGCCAGGTATGGCCAAACTGGGCCGTCGCGTCCCGCGCGCCCAGGGAGCGCGCAAAGGCGACCGCCTGTTCCAGGTCCTGTACGTACAGGTCCAGGTGCACCTGCTGGCCGCGGGTTTCCGTCGGCCAGGTGGGGGGCAGGTAGCCGTTGACCGGCTGGAAGGAGATGGTGATGTGCGGCCCCTTGACCAGGGGGATGCCGTCCTCCGGGTCCTGGGCTTCATAGCCCAGCAGGCGCGCGTAAAAATCCAGCATGATGGGCACCTGCTCCCAGGTGCAGTCCAGGCAGATGGAGTCCAGGCGGATGTCAGGGCGCTGCATGTCAACCTCCAATTGTCTTTGGTGTCATTTTACCCGGGAAAAAGCCGGTGGTACTTATGCCCACCGGCTCCTGTCGCCTTTGTTGATGGCTTATTCAGCTTGGTCCTGCTGGTTGTCCTCCATCAGCACCGGAATCTTGCGCGCGGTTTTCTCTTCCTGCTGCATCTTGGGCAGGTTCACGTACAGGATGCCGTTCTTGTAGTTGGCGGAAATCTTGTCCGCGTCAATGTCCGTCAGGTTGAAGCTGCGCTCCATATGCCCGCTCTGGCGCTCACAGTAGAGCCTGCCGCCCTCTTCCTGCCTGTTCTCACGCTGGAAGTCCGCGCTGATGGTCAGCATGTCCTCTTCCACTTCCAGGTTGATCTGGTCCTGGCTCAGGCCCGGCAGCTCCGCTTCAATCAGGAAGGCGTCAGCCTTTTCCTGGATGTCCACCCGGAAACTGCCGTTCATGCGGCTCTCCCCAAAGTTCATGAAGGAGCGGAAAAAGGGATCGCTCAGGAAGGATTCAAAGGGCTTGGTCGGGCTGGTCAGGTAACGGCGATAAGGTACCATCTTAAACATTATCATTTCCTCCTCTTCAGGTCATCATGCCTTTTTGTGGCACCCTTATCATAGCACAATAGTCAAAGAAGGTCAAACGCTAAATATGGACAAAATGTAAATTGCTGTTTCCGCATGCCGGGGTTGCCGCGAACAGGCGTGGACACCTTGAAAAAAGGCATCCTTTTCACATAGAATGACCATATGATTGACCGGTTTGGCCTGCTGGACACCCTGAGGGCTTCCTATGTACAGATTGGCAGCCCCGCGCTTGTGCTGCTCGCCCTGTCAGGGGGGGCGGATTCCACCGCCCTGCTGCACGCCCTGGCCGCCTTGCGGGAGGAGCTGGGCTTTGACCTTCGCTGCCTGCACGTCAACCACGGCCTGCGCGCCGCTTCCAATGAGGAAGAAACCTTTGCCCTCAACATGGCGGAGCAGCTGAAGGTGCCAATACTGTTGGAGCGCGTTGCTGTGCCGTCCCACGCCAGCCTGGAAGCCGCTGCCCGGGAGGCGCGCTATGCCGCCATCCAGCGCGCGCTGGCCGCGACTGGCGCCCAGGCTGTTGCCCTGGCCCACCACGCGGATGACCAAGCGGAGACCCTGCTGCTCAACCTGCTGCGCGGCAGCGGGCTGAAGGGCTTGGCCGGCATGGCCACCTGGCGCGCGCCCTACTGGCGCCCGCTGCTGAACACGCCGCGAGCAAGCCTGCTTTCTTTTTTGCGGGACAACAAGCTTGCCTGGGTGGAGGATGAGAGCAACCAGGACCCCGCGTTCACCCGCAACGCCTTGCGCTTGTCCGTCATGCCGGCGCTTGAGGGCCTGCGGCCCGGCGCCGCCCTGCGCATGGCGCAGACTGCCGGCCTGTTGCGGGATGAGCTGGTGGCGCTGGAGGACTGGCAGGCTTGCTGGCTGAAACGGTACAGCAAGTTCAGCCTGCCTTTTCATTATGTGATGCTGCAGCCCCTGCGCGCATTGCCCGTGGCCGGCCAGCGGCATGCGCTGCGCGCCGCGGCGGCCAGGCTCTCCCTGGCGCTGGATTTTGCACAGACCGAGTCTCTGCGGCAAATGCTTGACGAGCAACCAGGCACCAGGCTCAACCTGCCTGAAGGGGCTTATGCTTTTCGCACGCACAACAGGTTGCATATTTTGCCTGATGCTGTACACTTGTCCCTTGTAAGCTGGCCCATGCCGCAGGCATGCCCCTATGCCGGTGATCTGGGTGATGGGCGGCACAGCCAGGCGGTCGCCAGCCGGGTGCTCCCGGGCGCGGTGATGCGGGCAGCCCACCCGCAGGACCGCATCCAGCCCCTTGGCATGGCGGGCACCCAGCCCGTTTTAAAGCTGCTCAGCGCGCGGGGCGTGGACCGGCCCTTCCGTCCCCACTGGCCGGTGCTGGCCCGTGGCCACACGGTGCTCTGGGTGCCGGGGCTGGGCATCGCGGGGGAAGCAACGCTGACGCCGGACACCCGGGAGGCGGCGTTGTTGCGGTTTGAAGCCAGGCTCCCTGATGAAATCAACAAACTGGAGGCATGAAAGAATGTCGGATTGGCAGCTGCACGAGGACCTGGATCACATTCTGCTCACCAAGGAGCAGATTGATGAGGCGGTGCGGAAACTGGGCGCCCGGATCACGCAGGATTACAGAAACGAGGCCCCTGTGTTTATCTGTATTCTGAAGGGGGCGGCGGTCTTCTTTTCGGATTTGATGCGCCAGGTTGACCTGCCCCTCACCACAGACTTCATGGCCATCTCCAGCTATGGGTCCAGCACCAAGACCTCGGGCGTGGTGCGCTTGCTCAAGGACCTGGACCATGACGTGCTTGACAAGGATGTGCTGGTGGTGGAGGACATCGTGGACAGCGGCCTCACCCTGTCCTACATCAAGAAGCTGCTCATTGAGCGGGGTGCCCGCAGCGTGCGCCTGGCCACCCTGCTGGACAAGCCGGTGCGCCGCCGCACCGAGCTGACAGTGGACTACGCCTGCTTCAACATCCCCAACGAGTTTGTGGTAGGCTATGGCCTGGATTATCAGGAGCGCTACCGCAACCTGCCCTATGTAGGCGTGCTGCACCCCCGCATCTACGAAGAGGAGGCCTAAACCCGGTTTGTGAAGGGCTTAGCCCGCGTGGTATAATATCCATGATCCACGAAACAGGAGGACAGATTTTTGCGAAAGACCCGTGGCCCCTTTGGCTACTTGATCATGATAGGTGCGTTCTTGCTTTTGGCTTTTTTTATTTCAGACAGCCTGCGGGTGCCCACCAACCGCATCACCTACCCGGAGCTGTTGGCGAAAATTGAGAACGGCACCGTGGACCGGGTGTCCATCCGGGGCATCACCCTGGTGGGCCTGGACAAGCCCTCCCCGACCTCCCGGGCGGATTATCCCGCGCGCTTTGATTTTGAAACCACCATCGGGCCGGACTTCATTGACACGGTGCGCACCATGCACGCCACGCGCAACAAGATTCCGCCTGAGCAGGTCAGTGTGAACGACCTCAGCTTCACTATTGATTACCTGCCGCCCATCGTCACCCCCTGGTACATGGAGATGCTGCCCTACATCCTCACCATGGGTCTGGTGATGCTGTTCTGGTTTTTCATCATGCGCCAGCAGTCCGGCGGCAGCGGCAAGGTGCTCAATTTCGGCAAAAGCTCCGCCAGCATGGTTGACCCCACCAAGAACAAGATTACCTTCGCGGATGTAGCGGGTGCGGACGAAGAAAAGGAAGAGCTGCGCGAGATTGTGGACTTCCTCAAAAACCCCAAGGCCTACCTGGACCTGGGCGCGCGCATCCCCAAGGGCGTGCTGCTGGTAGGCCCGCCCGGCACCGGCAAAACCCTGCTGGCCAAGGCGGTGGCGGGGGAGGCCAAGGTGCCCTTCTTCTCCATCAGCGGCTCCAATTTTGTGGAGATGTTTGTGGGCGTCGGCGCCAGCCGCGTGCGCGACCTGTTTGAGCAGGCCAAGCGCATGGCCCCCAGCATCGTCTTCATTGACGAGATTGACGCGGTGGGCCGCCACCGTGGCGCAGGCCTGGGCGGCGGGCATGACGAGCGTGAGCAGACCTTGAACCAGCTGCTGGTGGAGATGGACGGTTTTACCACCAACGAAGGCGTGATCGTGATGGCGGCCACCAACCGCCGCGACATCCTGGACCCGGCCTTGCTGCGGCCCGGCCGCTTTGACCGCCATGTCACCGTGCATTTCCCGGACATTGCCGGGCGGGTGGCCATCCTCAAGGTGCATGCCCGGGGCAAGCCGCTGGCGGACGATGTGGATTTGGACAACATCGCCAAGCGCACCCCCTTTGCCACTGGCGCGGACCTGGAGAACATCATGAACGAGGGCGCCATAGTGGCCGCCCGGTACAAGAAAAAGCAGATTTCCCAGGAACACCTCATCGAGGCTGTGGAGCGCGTGCAGATGGGGCCGGAGAAAAAGAGCCACAAGGTGCTGCAGGAGGACAAGCGCATCGTGGCCTATCACGAGGCCGGCCATGCGGTGGTGGGCCATTACCTGCCGCTGACAGACGAGGTGCACACTGTGACCATCGTGCCCCGCGGCCAAGCGGGCGGCTTCACCCTGTCCCTGCCGGAGAAAGAGTTTGACATGCAGAGCCGGCAGAAGATGCTGCAGTCCATCGCCATGATGTTGGGGGGCCATGCCGCCATCAAGATGATAGAGGATGACGTGTACACCGGTGCCCAGTCCGACCTCAAGCGCGCGACCGAAATCATCCGCACCATGGTGACCAAGCTGGGCATGTCCGATGAGATTGGCACTGTTTACCTGGGCAGCGACCAGGAGATTTTCGTGGGCATGGAGTTTGGGCAGACCCGCGAGTTCTCCGAGGAGATGGCCACCCGGATTGACAAGGAAGTCAGCAACATCATGGCCCGCTGCTATGAACTGGCCACGGACACCCTCAAGACCCACCTGGACAAGCTGCACGGCCTGGCCAAGCTGTTGATTGAAAAGGAAACCGTGCACCGGGACGAGTTCCTGCGCTTCATGGAGGCACCGCTGCCGGACCTTGACCTGCTGCCCTCTGAAGCCTGATATGAAGATAACCAGCATGCCGGGCCGCCTCTGCCGGGCAGATTTACATCTGCACAGCACCTTTTCCGATGGCAAGCTGACGCCGGAGGAGCTGGTCGCGCAGGTGGCCGCCCAGAACCTGCAGGTGATGGCGCTGAGCGACCATGAAAACCTGGCAGGCCTCAGTCGCGCACAGGCTGCGGCCGAGCGGTCAGGCCTGGTCTTCATCCCGGGTGTGGAAATCAGCACCGAGGGGGAGGATGAGCTCCACATCCTGCTGTACTTTGTGCATGAGGGCATGAACGGGCTGACCGGGGTGCTTAGGGAAATCAATGAGGAGAAGGAGGCGCGCTGCCCCCGCTTCGTGGATTGCTTCAAGAAGCATGGCATCTTCCTGAGCGTCGAGGATTTTCAGATTCCGGAAGGCACCTACTGCAACCGCGTACTGGTCGCCGAAACCCTGGTGCGCCTGGGCCATGTCTCCTCCATTGAGGAAGCCTTTGATCGCTGGCTGGCGGTCGGCCGCCCCTGTTACATCGGCCGCAAGCACCGCCCGGCGGCCGATGTCATCCGCCTGGCGCTTGAGGAAGGCGCGGTGCCGGTGCTGGCCCATCCGGACACCATCAGGCGGCCAGTCAAAAAGAGCTTTGAAGCCATCCAGGCGCTCAGGGACGCGGGGCTCAAGGGCATTGAGGTATATCATTCCAAGCATTCTGACGCCGCCTGCCATGCCTGGGCGCAGGTTGCCCGGGAGCTGGGCTTGCTGGTGACCGGCGGAAGCGATTTCCATAGGCTGGATGACCCGAAGGCTTATGTGGGCAACCAGGTGGGCAGGTGGCTCAGCGCCTGCGATGATGTGGCGGCGCTGCTTGAGGCAGGCGGGGTCAACAGGTGAGGAAAGGATGAGCATGAACCAGGACAAGCACAGCATGCCGGGCAGGCCGCACCCGCGCCCCGGCTCCCCCTGGCAGGCAGGGTATGTGCCCAGCCACCGAGGGCAGCCCGGGCAGCCCCGGCCAGACCAGCGGCAGGCAAGGCCTGGCAAAAAGCCCGGCCAGTCGCGCCGCTGGCTGTTGTTCCTCCTGATGCTTGTCCTGCTGGCCGGCGCAGCTGTCTGGGGCGTCAGTGAACTGCGCACCGACAAGGTGCGGCGGGAATTGCAGCAGTACGCGGACGTGTACCCGCCCAACATGTTCATCAATGACTTTCCCCTGGAGGGCCTCAGCCCCCAGCAGGCCTATCACAGGCTGGAGGCGCTCATGCAGGAGCGCATCAGCAGCTGGAAGCTGGCCATCACCTACCAGGGGCATACCTTCGCGACGCTGGACTATGGCACATTGGGCAGCAATGTGCCCCAGGAGCAGCTTTACAGCCTGCTCAACGAAGCCTGGCTGCTGACCCGGACAGGCAGCGTGCACGCGCAAAAGGCCGCGCTGGACGCGCTGGTGTCCCAACCATATACGGCCTATACCAGCAGCGATACGCTGCATAGCAGCAAGCTGCAGGCCATGATGGGGCAGATTGCTGCCTACTTGAATGCGCCCCCCCGGGACGCGGCCCTGCTGGAGTTCCGCCCGGATGACCCGGACCCCTTTGTCATTCAGAACGAGCGACACGGCCTGCGGCTGGATCCTGCGGCCGCGGTGGAGGCGGTGATGGCAATGGCCGCCAGCGGCCAGTCCGGCAGCTATGAGCTGCAACCGGAGCTGCTGCCCCCCAAGGTGACCCGGGCGCAGGTGGCGGCCACCGTCGCGCTGCGCACCAGCATCACCACAGCCATCGCGTCCAGCTCCACCGAGAACCGCAACCACAACATCCGCCTGTCCTTTTCCAAGTTCAATGGCAAGGTGCTAAAGCCCGGTGAGACCTTCAGCTTCAACGACATTGTAGGCCCGCGCACCCTGGCGGCCGGCTTCGCGGAAGCGCTGGAGTACGCTTACGGCGACCTGGTCATTGGCGTGGGCGGCGGCGTCTGCCAGGCCAGCACCACCCTTTACCAGGCGGCTGTCACGGCAGGGCTCAGCATCTCCGAGCGCTACCCCCACTCCGGCCCGGTGGACTACACCAAGCTGGGCCAGGATGCCACCGTCTACCTGACCCGGGACCGCAACATCGACCTGAAGTTCAAGAACACCACCTCCGGCAACATCTACATCACCGCCCATGTGAAGACCGCGCGCAACAGCTCCAAGCGCCTGGTCGCCGTCATCAACATGTACGGGATGGACCTGGGGGATGGCATCAGCTACCGGCTGCGATCCGAAGTGGTACAAACGCTGCCGCCCCCTGAAACGAAGAAATATGAGGTGGACAAAACCGGCCTGGTGGTCACCTATACGGATGAGGAAAAGCTCAAATCCAAGGCGGTGGAAGGCCAGGTCATTGAGACCTACCTGGAGAAGTACCAGGACGGTGTGCTGGTGGCGGCGCCCAAACTGCTCACCAGCGACACCTTTCAGGCCAAGCCCGCGGTGTACTGGCGCGGCGCCAACAAACGTCCCCAGTAGGATGCGCCATCCAGCCACCCCGTTCCCGCAGCCCCTGCCTCCCGGCAGCCGCCGCCCGCAACCTGCCCGGCGGCTTTTTCTTGTTTTTTCGCCCTGTTACCGGCCAGTGGCCGGGGGGAAATGTCGCTGCATACACTTGTATAATCATGTCACATCATGTATACTTCATACAGACGGAGGATGACAAAGCCTTGCATTCTTTTTTTCTGAGCGCCAATCCCGACAAGCCCAAGACCATTCCGGCCGCCAGGCAGTTTGCCCGGCTGTGCATGGAACAGGGCTGTGAGGTCATGCTGGATGAGTGGCTGCACCAGAAGCTGGCCTTGGGCCGCCCCAGACCGCTTGAGGACCTGCCGGACAACCTGACCGCCCTGGTAAGCTTTGGGGGAGACGGCACGCTGCTGCGGGCCATTCCGCACGCGGCGGCCAGGGACATCCCCATTCTGGGGGTCAACCTGGGGCACACGGGCTTTCTGATGGAGCTGAGCCCGGACAAGATGCCTGAGGCCCTGGGGATGATTTTGCGGGGTGAGTACGGCATCTTTGAGCGGGCGATGCTGGACATTGAGATCAACGGCCAGCACCATCACCTGGCCATGAACGAGTTCGTCCTCACCCGGGGCATCAACCCCAGCAGCCTGGTGCTGGATGTCATGCATAATGATGAGCTGGTGTACACCATCCACGGCGATGGGGTGCTGGTGTCCACCCCCACAGGCACCACGGGCTACATCCTGTCCGCCGGCGGCCCGGTGATCGCGCCCAGCGTGCCCTGCCAAGCGGTGGTGCCGGTGTGCACCCACATCATGCACCAGCGCCCGGTCATCCTGCCGGACACGGGCACCATTTATGTGCGCGCCCGGGCGGGCAAGGGCAGCAAGGCCCATCAGATCTGCATTGACGGCCAGGTGGTCTACAACCTGGAGGAGGGCAGCGTCAGCACCATCAAAAAGGCGGACAAGCCCGCGCGCTTCATCCGCTTCACTGCCCAGCGTTTTCTGACCCGGCTGCATCAAAAGCAGATGGAATGGAGCAACAATGTGTATGGAGGGAATGTATGAAAAGCACACGACAGGCGGCCATCCTGAACCTGATTGACAAGCAGGACATCAAGACCCAGAAGGAGCTGGCGGAGAAGCTGCGGGTACAGGGCTTCCATGTCACCCAGGCCACCGTCTCCCGGGACATCAAGGAGATGCGGCTGCTGAAGGTCTTGACCGGGCTGGGGGACTACAAATACTCCACCGCTGACCAGGCGGAGCACTCGGTCTCTGACCGCTTTGTGCGCATGTTTGTGGATTCCGTGATTTCCATTGAGACCGCGGGCAACATCATCGTCATCAAAACCCTGTCAGGCTCCGCCAATGTGGCGGGGGAGGCCATTGACAGCATGCGCTGGCCGGAAATCGCGGGCACCTTGTCAGGCGATAACACCATTTTTGTGGTGGTGCACAAACCCGAAGAAGCCCAGGAGGTCGTACGCAAGTTCAACGAGATCCTCAGATAAAACAATGCTTGAGCAGCTGCTGATTCGCAACATCGCCCTGTTTGAGGAGGCGGCCATCCAGTTTGGCCCGGGGCTGCATGTGCTGACCGGGGAAACGGGCGCTGGCAAGTCCCTGGTGGTGGACGCGGTCAATTTTTTGTGCGGCGCGCGCACCGGGCGGGATTTCATCCGCGCGGGCAGCGACAAGGCCTATGTGGAGGGCCTTTTTGAGGTGGACGACCTGGCCGGCCTGCAGGTTTTGCTGCAACGGCTGGAGATAGATGCCCTAGACGGCCAGCTGATCCTGTCCCGGGAGATGAACGGGCGGGGCCGCAGCCTGTTCCGGGTGAACGGGCTGGCTGTGTCCCTGGCCATCTACCAGCAGCTGACCGCGCGCCTGGTGGACCTGCACGGCCAGCACGAGCACCAGTCCCTGCTGCATGAGAGCCAGCACCTGCATTTTCTGGATTTGCTGGGGGATGAGGCGCACCAGGCTGCCCTGCAGGCCACCCGGGACGCGCACCAGGCATACAGCCAGGCGGGCAAGGCCCTGGCGCAGGCCAGGCAGGCCAGCCAGGACATGGCTGAGCGCGTGGAGGTGCTTGCCATCCGGCGAAAGGAGCTCAAGGACGCGGCCCTGGTGCCGGGAGAGGAAGAGAGCCTGCAGGCTGAAAAACGCCTGCTGCGCAATGCTGACAAGATTATCAGCCTGCTGGAGGGCCTGAACGAAGCCCTGTTTGAGGCCAGGGACGGGCAGACCGCCACCTCCGCCATCCGCCAGGCGCTGCAGCTGCTGGACAAGGGCAGGGATATGCACCCGGCCTTCGCGCAAGCGCAGGGCAGCCTGACAACCCTGTCCTACGAGCTGGAGGAACTGGGCCATGACCTCAACGCCGCGCTGCGCGACATCAGCCTGGATGACAGGCGTCTGGAGCAGGTAGAGGAGCGGCTGGACCTGCTGCGCAAGCTGCAGCGCAAGTATGGCCCCAGCGTGGAGGCCATGCTGGAGACCCTGGCCCAGGTGGAGGCGGAGCTGAAGCAGTATGAAACCCTGGATGAGGACCTGGAGCGCCTGGAAGAACAGGCCCTCCAGACAGAGCAGGCCTATGTGAGGGCAGCGGGGCGGCTGAGCCAGTCACGCGTTGCGCTTGCCAAAGACTATGAGCGGCGCATTGAGCGAGCCCTGCACGAGCTGAACATGGACGGCACCCGCTTTCACATCCAGGTGGAGCATCAGGAAGACCTGCGCCTGGCAGAGGGCATGGACAGGGTGAGCCTGCTCATCGCGCCCAACGTGGGGGAGGAGCTCAAGCCCCTCTCCAGGATTGCCTCCGGGGGCGAGCTGTCCCGGGTGATGCTCGCCGTCGAGGTGGCCCTGGCCTCACTGGATCAGCCACAGGATCGGTTTCTCGAGTACACCCTCGATCAGGCGATGGCGACACTGGATCGTTTTCTGAAGTGAACGTTCGCCCTGCCGTTGTTCTTGTCACCTGCCTCGCCCTGCCCGGCGTCGGCGGCCTCACCGCAGCCAGCCTGGTCGGCGAGACGGCGGGCGCCAGGCGCTTCGCCTACAACTGGGCGTTGCGCCGCCGCATGGAGCACTACCAGGAGCACGGCCAGGGCATCACCAAGAAGCAGCTCTCTCGTGAACTCACGGCCCTGAAGCAGCAGCCGGGCTGTGAGTGGTTGAAGGAGGCGGACTCGCAGGCTCTGCAGCAGGCCTTGCGTGATCTGGATAGGGCGTTCGAGGCGTTCTTCGCCAAGCGCGCCCGCTACCCCAGGTTCCGCTCCAAGAAGCGCGACACGGCCACGTTCAGGGTCCCGCAGCGAGTGAAGCTCGCGGCGGGCAGGGTGTGCGTTCCCAAGGTCGGCTGGATACGCATCCGGCAATCGCGTGACGTGGAGGGAACCATCAAGGGCGCCACCTTCAAGCGATCACCGACCGGCAAGTGGTTCGTGACCCTCACCGCTGAGTTCAGCATGCCGAACGCGCCCCTGCCAGCGGCTAACCCGACCCGGGTTGCAGGTGTTGACGTTGGCCTATGGGGCTACCGGGATTGTGGGCATTGCGGCTTATTGGCCGACGATAAAAGACCTTTGGCGCGGAAAACCCAGTGCCAATGTTTTGAGTTATTTCGTCTGGGTGGCGACAAATTTCATCACTTGGCTATACGGATTGTTGATTTTAAAAGATATTCCGTTCATATTTGTTTCCAGCCTTTATTTGTTTGCCAACGGGCTGACATTAGTTATGCGCTTAAGGATCAAAAATTGACCATGCCAAAGAAGAAATTTTATGCTTATCGGGTCGGCGAAGAGAAAGGAGTAACCGGTAATTGGGGCGAGTGCGCCGAGATCGTGGGCGGGCAGTCGGGAGCGAGATACAAATCGTTTGAAAGCGAGGATGAGGCGCGGCGATGGCTGGAGGCGGGCGCGGATTATGCCATAAAACATATTGCCCGCGAGCCGGGAATCTATTTTGACGCGGGTACCGGCGGCGGCAACGGCGTGGAGATCAGCGTTACCGATAGCCGGGGGCATGGTTTGCTCCATCGGGTTCTGCCCGAGGATGAATTGAGCGCCTGCGGCCATCACTTGCTTGAGCGCGGCCGGACGAACAATTTCGGCGAACTTTTGGCGTGCAAATACGCCCTGCAAATCGCGCTGGAAACCGGGATGGAAAAAATTTTTGGCGACAGCAAATTGGTGCTGGATTTTTGGTCCAAGGGGCACATCAAAAAAGAAATGGACGGCGAAACCATCGCGCTGGCCGGCGAAGTCGCCAAATTGCGGAAAAAATTTGAACGGCTGGGCGGCCATATGAGCCGCATCTCGGGCGGCGCCAACCCCGCCGATTTGGGCTTCCACAAAAACTGATTTTCCGTTAGCGGACATTCCAATATTCTTGAGAATGTGAGAATGTCGGTAATGGATGTCCGTTGTTATGAAAAATCAAGATAAAATTTATGTGGATTGGATAGACCGTGTGAAGGTTTTGCAAAAGGCGGTAATTTTTAACGAAAACGGCCGGATTTTGGCGCTGAAACGCGCAGATGACAAAAACCGGCCGCATCCGGGTTGCTGGGATTTGGCGGGCGGCCGCGTGGAATCAAGCGACATTGAAAAATGGAAAAATAAAAGCGGCAAGGGCGACGATAACGATATTTTAAT